>ENA-OVFR01002068-OVFR01002068.1-human-gut-metagenome-genome-assembly--contig:-NODE-2068-length-9448-cov-3.026722_pt1 | contig 9448 bp, 5 predicted proteins | sample MGYA00237762_ERZ505403 | MGnify/ENA primary metagenome ERZ505403 (study PRJEB26158, sample SAMN06016376) | human gut metagenome | biome: human gut; feature: ankylosing spondylitis patient; material... | reverse complement strand
TTGCGGATGACGTCGAGGTCGTGCTCGATGACAACGACCGTTGCGCCGTTGTCCAAAAGCGCCTGGAAGACGCCGAGCAGCACGCGAACATCCAGCGGATGCAGGCCGATCGACGGTTCATCGAAGACGAAGACAGAGTCGGTCTGCGTGCGGCCGATCTCGCTGGCGAGCTTTAATCGCTGTGCCTCGCCGCCGGACAGGCTCGGCGTTTCCTCGCCCAGCGTCAGGTAGCCAAGGCCCAGATCCTGCAGCACTTTTAAGCGCTGTGTCACCAATTTTAAGTCTGTACAGACGGTCAGCGCCGTGTTGATGTCCATGTCCATGAGCTGCGGCAGCGTGCAGGTCCCGCCGTGCCTGTTCTCGTGCCGCACGGCGTCGGCGTCGCGGCTGTAGCGGGAGCCATGGCACCCGGTACAGGGAATTTCCACATCGGGCAAAAACTGCACGTCCAGACTGATGACGCCGGTGCCGTCACAGACCGGGCAGCGCAGCTTGCCTGTGTTGTAGGAGAAATCGCCCGCCTTGTAGCCCAGCCGTTTGGCATCGGGCGTGCGGGCAAAGACCTTGCGCAGCTCGTCGTGTACATTGGCGTAGGTCGCCACGGTGGAGCGCACGTTGATGCCAATCGGCGTTGCATCGATGAGCTTTACCTGCGCGATGCCGTCGGCTTCTACGGCCCTTACGTGGGGCGGCAGCGGCTTGCCCGCCGTCTGCGCCGCCAGCGCCGGGACAAGGCTTTCCAGAATCAGCGTCGTCTTGCCGGAGCCGGACACACCCGTGACAACGGTCAGCCGCCCCTTGGGAATGTCCACCTCCAGTGGCTTGACCGTATGGATGGCGTCCGTCGAAAGATGGATGCGCCCCTCGGCAAACAGCTCTGCCACCGGGCGGTTCCGGGGCGCAGCACTCCCCTGCCCGCCCAGAAACGGGCCGATTTGGGACGCCGGGTTTCCGGCCAGGTCGGCCACCGTGCCCTCGGCAATGACGTGCCCGCCGCCCGCACCGGCCTCGGGGCCCATCTCGATGAGCCAGTCCGACTCCGCCAGCACCTGTGTGTCGTGATCAACGAGCACCACCGAGTTGCCGTCGGCGATCAGGTCGTGCATGACGCCGTTCAGGCCGACGATGTTGGAGGGGTGCAGCCCGATGGACGGCTCGTCCAGCACGTACAAAACGCCCGTAGTCCGGTTGCGCACGGCGCGGGCCAGCTGCATCCGCTGGCGCTCACCGGTGGAAAGCGTTGACGACGCGCGGTCCAGCGTCAGGTAGCCGAGCCCCAGATCCAGCAGCCGACGTGCGGTCTCGCGGAACGAGGCGCAGATGCTCTCGGCCATGGGGCGCATCTCGGGCGGCAGGCTGGCGGGCACGCCGTCCACCCAGCCGCAGAGTGCTGTCAGCGTCATCCTGCACGCCTCATCCAGCCCGATGCCCCGCAGCCGCGGCGCACGGGCGGCCTCTGACAGGCGCGAGCCGCGGCAGTCCGGGCAGGTATCCACGCGCAGGAATTTTTCCACCCGCTTCATGCCCTTCTCGTCCTTGACCTTGGCCAGGGCGTTCTCCACCGTGTAGACCGCATTGTAATAGGTAAAGTCCAGTTCCCCGGCCTCGGGCGTGTTTTTGGCTTTGTAGAAGATATGCTTTTTCTCCGCCGGGCCGTTGAAAACGATGTCTCTTTCCCTGTCGGTCAGTTCACGGAACGGCACGTTGGTGCGCACGCCCATGGCGCGGCAGACGTCGGTCATGAGCGACCACATCAGGCTGTTCCACGGCGCGACGGCCCCGTCGTCAATGCTGATGCTCTCGTCAGGCACAAGCGTGGCACGGTCCACGGTGCGGACCAGGCCCGTGCCGTCGCAGGTGCGGCAGGCGCCCTGGCTGTTGAAGGCCAGCTCCTCCGCCGACGGCGCACGCACAAGTGCGCCGCATTCCGGGCAATAAATCGGCTGCTCGGCGGCGACGTTCAGCGTTGGCGGCACGTAATGGCCGTTGGGGCAGCGGTGGCTGGCCAGGCGGGAGAACATGAGCCGCAGACTGTTCAGCAGCTCGGTACCTGTGCCGAAGGTGCTGCGGATGCCCGGCACACCGGGCCGCTGGTGCAGCGCCAGCGCGGCGGGGACGTAAAGCACCTCATCCACCTGTGCCTTGGCGGCCTGGGTCATGCGGCGGCGGGTGTAGGTGGACAGCGCATCAAGGTAGCGGCGCGAGCCCTCGGCATACAGCACGCCGAGTGCCAGCGACGATTTGCCCGACCCGGACACGCCCGCAATGCCGACGATTTTGTTTAAGGGGACATCGACGTCGATGTTTTTCAGGTTGTGTACCCGCGCACCGCGGATTTTTATTGCGTCAATCATAGTACCTCACACAAACAGCTCGATCACAAACACCAGCACACAGCAAATGACCGGCACAGGGAAAAGCTCTGCATCCCCGCGCAGAACACCTTGCGGCAGTCCTATAGCTTCCCTGTACTTCATTATAGCGCAGGCACAGGGCAAAAGAAAGAGCGGGCCGCAAAAATGTTGCCGTGCCGCTGCAATCTTGACGCCCGCTCCCTCGTACTTTACAATGAATACGAAAGGGGTTTTTACCATGTCCCGTGATTCCATCAAGATGGTTGCCATGCTCACCATGCTTATCAACCACATCGCGAACGTCTTTCTGCCCGCCGGGCAGCCGCTGACAAATCTGTGCCTCTGCATCGGCTACTTTACCGCCGTGACGATGTGCTTTTTTCTCGTCGAAGGCTACGGCTGCACCCGCTCCAAACGCCGCTACGCCGGGCGGCTGCTGGGGTTTGCCGTGCTGGCGCAGCTGCCGTATCAACTGGCCTTTCCGGCAAACGGCATCGCCGGGTTTGTGCAGTTCAACATGCTGTTCACGCTGCTGCTCTGCTTTCTGGTGCTGCTGGTGCAGGAGAAGATTCGGGACCGCGTGCTGCGCGGCGTCTGCATCGTGCTATTGATCTGCGCATCGCTGTTCTGTGACTGGGCGCTGTTGGCCCCGGTGTTCACGCTGCTGTTTGCCTGGGCCGGGGGGAACCGAACGCGGCAGAAAGCCGCGTTCGGCGCGGCTGCGCTGCTCTACGGCGGCATGGCCGGGCTGGGCAGCGGGCAGGTGTGGGAGGCCGTCGGCTGCGCTGTGCCGATCCTTGTCTCCGCGTTTGTGATCCTGTACCTGTACAATGGCCGGCGCGCCGCCCGCGGGCGCACGTTTTACAAGTGGTTCTTCTATGCCTTCTACCCCGCGCACCTGCTGGTGCTGGGGCTGCTCCGCCTGGCTGTATGATTTTTGCCGCGCCGGGACTTGACGCCCGCACCGCTTGTGTATTATAATGGATAAGTTATAAGAACGAGGTGTTGCGCAGTTGGTAGCGCGCGTGGTTTGGGACCACGAGGCCGCAGGTTCGAGTCCTGTCACCTCGACCATCGGAATGCGCCGCAGATTCATTGAAATCTGCGGCGCTTCTGTTATTCGGTATACCTGTAGGAATGTTCTTCGGTTTTCTCTGCCAAAAGGCGCTGCCGCGGTTCATTTTTCTGTTGTCTTTTCCCCACAAAAAGGCTATAATAATCTCAAATTTTGCATAGCATAGGAGGGGTCGCCTTGGAGCGGATCAAACGGTATCTGCGCAGCGCGGCGGGGTATCAGGCGGTGTGCGCCAAGTGGCTGGTGCTGGCGGCGCTGGTGGGCTGCGTGGTGGGCCCGTTGGGCGGCGCGTTCGGGCTGGCGCTCAACTGGGCCAACGCCACCCGCGGCGCGCACCCGTGGCTGCTTTACCTGCTGCCCGTTGCCGGTCTTGTTATCGTATTTTTGTATCACCGCTTTGACCCGGATGGCGGCGGCTCTACGAACCAAATCTTCGTATCCGTGCGGGAGCACAAGCCGCTGACACTGCGCACCGCGCCGCTCATCTTTGTTTCCACCGTCGCCACGCATCTGTTCGGCGGGTCCAGCGGACGCGAGGGCGCGGCTCTGCTGCTGGGCGGCAGCGTATCCGGGCAGCTCGGCAGGGCGCTGCGCTTAGAAAACCGGGACTGCCGCTTAATGACGATGTGCGGCATGGCGGGCGCGTTCTCGGCCATCTTCGGCACGCCGCTGGCCGCAACGATCTTCACGCTGGAGGTCGTCGATGTCGGCTCCATGCAGTACGCGGCACTGCTCCCCTGTCTGGTGTCGGCGCTGCTGGGCGTTTTCATCAGCGGCAAAATGGGGCTGGCTCCCGAGGCGTTCGTCTTACAGGCCGAGGCTGCCCCCACGCCGGACAATCTCGTCCGCGTTATCATCCTGGGTGCGCTGCTGGCCGCGCTGAGCATCTTCTTCTGTGAGCTGCTCCACGTTACGCCGAAGCTGTACCGGAAATTCTTCCCGAACATCTACCTGCGCGTCGCCGCGGGCGGCGTGCTCATCATCGCCTTGACAAAGCTGCTGGGCACCACCGACTACAACGGCGCGGGCGCGGCGGTCATCGAGGCCGCCATCGACGGCGAGGCCGTTCCCTATGCCTTCCTTTTAAAGATGCTGTTCACCGCACTGACCCTGGGCGCAGGCTTCAAGGGCGGCGAGATCGTGCCGATCTTCTTCACCGGCGCGACGTTCGGCTGTGTGGCCGCGCCGCTGCTGGGCCTGCCGCCGCAGCTGGGCGCTGCGCTGGGCATGGTCGCGCTGTTCTGCGGCTGCACCAACAGCCCGCTGGCGTCCATCTGTCTGGCGATCGAGGTCTTTGGCGGGCAGTGCATCTCCCTGTTTGCACTGGCCTGTGCCGTTTCCTACATGCTGTCCAGCTATTTCAGCCTTTACCGTGAGCAGCACTTTCTGCACTCCAAGCTGCGGATCGTTGGTGTGCAGCGCGTACACGGCAAATGGGCCGAGACGGACGGCACGCATTTTTGCACGAATGCGGACGGCGAAAATTAGTTGCGGGAACGCTGTTTCCATGGTATAATTAAGTGTTATGGAGGGATGGGCGTTTATGAGTAGACTTGCACTGGAAAAGCACTGCTGGGCCGAGATCGATCTGACAGCATTGCGCAGCAATTTTGAATATATCCACCGCGCGGTAGGCGGCGATATCTGTGCCGTTGTCAAGGCTGACGCTTACGGCCACGGCGACACGACCATCGCCCACGCCTTGCAGCAGGCCGGTGCGGCGGCGTTTGCCGTCAGCAGCTTGGGCGAGGGACGGCACCTGCGCCGCAGCGGCATCACAAAACCGATTTTGATTCTGGGCTTTGCTGACCCGTCCTATGCGGCAGTATTGGCAGAAAACGACATAGCAACGGCCTGTTTTTCCACCGAGTACGCGCAGGCACTCTCCGCTGCCGCCGTCAAGGCGGGCGTACAGGCCAAGGTACACCTGAAAATCGACACCGGCATGGGCCGCATCGGCTTTGCGGTGCGTTCCGGGTTTGATGAAACTATCCACGAGCTGGAAGCCCTGTACACCCTGCCGGGGCTGGATATCTGCGGCGTGTTCCAGCATTTTGCCGTGGCGGACAGCAACACCCCTGCGGACACCGCCTACACCGACGAGCAGCATGCGCTGTTTGCCAAAGTGGTAGCGCGTTTGCAGGCCGATGGCTTTGCCACCGGCACCGTACACTGTGCCAACTCGGCCGCGCAGCTGCGCCACCCCGAGTGGCGGCACGATATGACCCGCGCGGGCATCATTTTGTACGGGCTTGACCCCAGCGACGACGTCCGCTTTCCTGCCCTGCAGCCGGTCATGTCGCTGAAATGCGTTGTGACCTTTGTCAAGGACTTGCAGCCCGGCCAGAGCGTGAGCTATGGGCGTACTTTCACAGCCGAGCGCCCGATGCGCGTTGCCACGGTTTGCGTGGGCTACGCCGACGGCTACCCCCGCCGTTTGTCCGGCGGGCTTGGCGTCATGAACATACACGGCCACACTGCCCCCGTGGTGGGCCGCGTCTGCATGGACCAGACCATGCTCGATGTAACGGACATTCCTGATGTCAAGATGGGCGACGAGGTCACAGTCTTTGGCCCGGGCGGCGGCGACACCGCCGACACCATTGCGGCCAAGACCCAGACCATCAACTACGAAATTGTCTGCGGGCTGGCGCGCCGCGTGCCCCGCGTATACAAAGAGAACGGCAAGATCTGCGAGATCTGGAACGATTTGGAGGAAACCTGATGGCCCGCAAAAACATCCGCAACTTCTGCATTATTGCCCACATCGACCACGGCAAATCCACCCTGTCCGACCGTATGCTGGAGCTGACCGACAGCGTTGACAAGCGCACCATGACCGATCAGGTGCTGGACAATATGGACATTGAGAAGGAGCGCGGCATCACGATCAAGGCCCGCGCCGTGACGATGCGCTATAAGGCCGACGACGGCGAGACCTACGAGTTCAACCTCATTGATACCCCGGGCCATGTAGACTTCCAGTACGAGGTCAGCCGCAGTCTGGCCGCCTGCGAGGGCGCCGTGCTGGTGGTGGACGCCAGCCAGGGCGTGGAGGCCCAGACGCTGGCCAACTGCTATCTGGCGCTTGACCATGATCTGGAGGTCGTGCCCATCCTGAACAAGATCGACCTGCCCAGCGCCGACCCGGACGCCGTTGCCAAAGAGGTCGAGGATGTCATCGGCCTGCCCTGCATGGAGGCACCCCGCGTCTCGGCCAAGCTGGGCATCGGCGTTAAGGACGTTTTGGAGTGCGTCGTGCGGGATGTTCCCGCCCCCACCGGCGACCCGACGCTTCCGCTGAAAGCGCTGATCTTCGACTCCATCTACGACAGCTATAAGGGCGTTATCGTCTATGTGCGCATCTTCGAGGGCACCGTCCGGCCCGGCGATACCATCCGCCTGATGAGCACCGGTGCCGAGTTCCAGCTTGTCGAGGTCGGCCACATGGGTGCGACCAGCCTGACCCCCTGCGACAAGCTGGAGGCCGGCGAGGTCGGTTATCTGACCGCCAGCATCAAGACGGTGCGCGACACTCGCGTCGGCGATACCGTCACGCTGGCGGCCAACCCCACGCCGGAGCCGCTGCCCGGCTTCCGCACCGTGACACCGATGGTGTTCTGCGGCATCTACCCCGCTGACGGCGCGGATTACCCCGACCTGAAGGATGCGCTGGAGAAGCTGCAGCTCAACGATGCCAGCCTGACCTTTGAGCCGGAGACCAGTGCGGCGCTGGGCTTTGGTTTCCGCTGCGGTTTCCTCGGTCTGCTCCACATGGAGATCATCACCGAGCGTCTTGAGCGCGAGTTCGACCTTGACCTGATCACCACGACCCCCGGCGTCCAGTACCGGCTGACACTGACCGATGGCACGGTCGAGATCATTGACAACCCCTCCGCCTATCCTGACCCGACCCGCATCGTCAAGCAGGAGGAGCCATTCGTCAACGCCCATATCTACACCCCCAACGACTATGTCGGCCCGCTGATGGATCTGTGCCAGACGAAGCGCGGCGTGCTGGTGGACATGAAATATATGGACGAGACCCGCGTGGACCTGCACTACCTGATCCCGCTGGGCGAGATCGTCTATGACTTCTTTGACGCGATCAAGTCCCGCAGCCGCGGCTACGCCAGCTACGACTATGAGTGGGAGGATTGGCACGAGAGCAAGCTCGTCCGGCTGGATTTCCTGCTCAACGGCGAGGTTGTGGACGCGCTGTCGATGATCGTATTTGCCGACAATGCCTACGCCAAGGGCCGCCGCATCTGCGAAAAGCTCAAGGAGAATATCCCCCGCGCGCTGTTTGAAATTCCTGTGCAGGCCGCTGTCGGCGGCAAGGTCATTGCCCGCGAGACGGTCAAGGCCATGCGCAAGGATGTGCTGGCCAAGTGCTACGGCGGCGACATCTCCCGCAAGAAAAAGCTGCTGGAAAAGCAGAAAGAGGGCAAAAAGAAGATGCGCCAGCTCGGCAGCGTCTCCCTGCCCAGCGAGGCGTTCACCGCCGTGCTCAAGCTCGACAGCGACGACGATTGATATTGGTTTTTCCGCTCCCCTCCCGCCCGGAGGGGAGTTTTTTTCATATCTGGCGGGCAGCTAAGGATCTTAGTTCAAATCTTGACCTTTCTTCCGACATTGCGAGGTCGCATTGATACGGTAATCTGCCGTAAGCACCGACTCCCGTTCCTCACGGCGGGATCCACGCTTGCTGCGGGAGGACTTCTTTTCTGCCGGAGCGGCCTTTTCTGCGCTTTCGTCCCCTTCCGGCACCGCTGCTCCGGTGGGATTCAAAGCTGCCGCCGAGTCGTCCTGCTCCGCCGGCTGGGGCGCAGCTGCCTCGGGCCGACTGGCTGGCTGAAGGACATTGAGCTTCCGCTGTTCCGTCATCTTTCACATCCGAACTGCCCGTTTTTCTTTTCTTCCCGCCCCAAAAAGGACAAACAAGAAACCCCCGCCTCCGGGAGTACCGGAGGCGGGGGCTTCGCCGAACTGTGGCTTATGAAGAAGGTTTTCGGAAGGTACCGTTATGCAGCCTTTGCGCCGTTCTTCTTGCTGGCGATGGTGTCGAGCATCAGCACGCCGACGCCCAGAACCACACCGATGATGGAGGAAATGACCTCAGGAGCGATGAGCAGCAGAGCCGCGATAAACAGGGCGACGCGCTCAAAGGGCTTGAAGTTGCGCTTGAAGTAGCCAGCGACAGTGACTGCAAGGAAGAAGGTGCCCAGCAGCATCTGGGCTGCGCCGATGACGATCTCAACGACATTGCCTTCCAGCAGGATAGCGGGACGATACACGAATGCAAAGGGGACGATGAAAGCGGTGATGGCGAAGGAGAATGCCTTCCAGCCGGTCTTCCATGCGCTTGCACCCGCGATGCCTGCTGCAGTAAAGGATGCCAGACAGACGGGAGGAGTGATCTGAGCCACGACGCCGAAGTAGAAGATGAACATGTTGGCGACCAGAGCGGAGATGCCCAGACCCTGGATAGCCGATGCGAACAGAGTGACAGCGATCAGGTAAGCAGCCACGGTAGGCAGTGCCATGCCCAGCAGCAGGCAGCCCAGAGCGGCGATGAGCAGTGCGATGAACAGGCTGCCCTCACCAGAGGTACCGATGAGCTTTGCGATCTTGACGGCAACGCCGGAGTTGACCACGATGCCGATCATGATGCCGCAGGCAGCGGTGGGGATCGCAATGTTTGCGGCCTGACGGACGCCGTCCATCAGAGTCTGGAGCAGCTTGCGGGGACTCATGCGGGTCTCAGGAGAGATCGCTGCGATGATGATGGAGAAGATGGTGCAGTAGATCGCGGAACGGGGCAGAGAGTAGCCCATGATGATCATGACGACCAGAACGATGATGGGCAGCAGACGGTACACGCGGGGCAGGATGGGCTTGCCTTCGTAATGTACGCCGGAGTCTTTGCCCAGACCCTTCTTCTTTGCGATCATGTGGACAAGGATGAACAGATCGGAAGAGCGTCGTGTAGGGAAAGAGTGTAGATCTCGGTGGTCGC
>ENA-OVFR01002054-OVFR01002054.1-human-gut-metagenome-genome-assembly--contig:-NODE-2054-length-9500-cov-2.942086_pt1 | contig 9500 bp, 9 predicted proteins | sample MGYA00237762_ERZ505403 | MGnify/ENA primary metagenome ERZ505403 (study PRJEB26158, sample SAMN06016376) | human gut metagenome | biome: human gut; feature: ankylosing spondylitis patient; material... | reverse complement strand
ATTTCATTGATTCCACAGGTTGAAAGACCGCACAAAGTGTGTATATCTTGAACTGTTGAAATTAATAAGGATTTTTCCCAAAGATGCTGGCAATAAAGGCTCATCCGTTCAGGAATGACATGGCAGCCAAAAGAATCGTCAAAAAGGCAAAGCTGATCCCAGAAAAAAGAAAAAGAAACTGTTTTCCACCATTAGGAACATGGTGAGTATATTCCCGAAAGGTAATAAGGCTTGCCAGAGAAGCCACCAGCGTTCCTGCACCGCCCACATTGACGCCAACCAGAAGCCCGCAGGCATCCTGCGTGAAGCGGCTGAGCAGAATGGCAGCAGGAACATTGCTGATGATCTGGCAGGTAAGCGCGGAGACCAGCATGGTCCCGTGGGACAAAAGGCGAGCGAACAGTATGTGGACAGCTTCCATTCGAGCAAGGTTGCCGGAAAAGGTGAAAAAAGCGGCGAAAGTGGCCAACAATCCCCAATCTACAGTTTTCAGCGCATGCCGGTCCAGAAACCAGAGCGCCAGAACAATGACCGTCAAACCAAGGACATAGGGTACCAGCCGCAGCACCATGGCAACGGCTAAACAGAATAGTCCACCATAGATAACGGCTCGGCATGAGTCTACCGTGACCTGTGCTTCCGGCACGGAAAGCTGTTCTTTCGGAAACACTAAGCAGCACAGGAGAATGAGAACAGTAGACAGGATGAATGGCGGCAGCATTGCCGAAAAGAACGTTTTCGTGGAAAGACCGTAATAGCTGAAAAGATAGAGATTCTGCGGATTGCCGAAGGGCGTGATCATTCCGCAGAGGTTGGCGGCACAGTTTTGCAGAATGAACAGGAGCGCCGTGTGCTTTTCCTGTCCAGTGGAGGAAAGAACAAACCAGCCCAGCGGCAGAAAAGTCAACAAGGCGGTATCATTGGTCAGGAGCATAGAGCCGAACATGGTGATAACCACCAGCGCCGTACACACGCCCCGGACAGTGGAAAAGGTATGTACCATCCGCTGGGAAAGAGCGGAAAAGATATGCAGATCCCGCAAAGCACCCACCACTGCCAGCACACAAAACAGGCAAGCAAGCGTCTTGAGGTCATAATAACCTAAGTAGTCCCTATCAGGCGGAACAAAAAATGCCGTTACAACTGCGGCCAGTAATGAAATGACCAGCATGGCATTGGCGCGGCACCAAGATTTGACCTTACTCATAAAAAGCCCCTTTGCGTGAAAAATGTAGAATTCTGTATGGACACTTCTGCGAAGAAGATAACACATTTTCAAATGATTTACAATGGCACTCCGTTGACCTAACAAACGCTAAAGGCAGTTCAAAACTCGTGTACATTTTGCGCTGCTGGAATCAATAAAAGCATTTTTAAAAATATTTCGATTTCTTTGGAAGAATCAGTAGCTTTCCGGCTGCAAGGTGTGATATGTGTTGTGGCTACCAAAGAAAGGAGCGATGCTCATGGCAAAGAAACGCGCCAACGGCGAGGGCAACATCCGCAAGCGCACAGACGGCACCCAGAGTGTGGGTCAGCTTTGACCCACACCCTGATCCACAGATTAAATCGGTCAAAAAAGCAAAGAAAAAGTCCTGTTTTCGACAGAAAACAGGACTTTTTGGAGCTGCTGGGCGGATTCGAACCGCCGACCTCATCCTTACCAAGGATGCGCTCTACCTACTGAGCTACAGCAGCATATATGGCGACCAAGAAGGGGCTCGAACCCTCGACCTCCAGCGTGACAGGCTGGCGTTCTAACCAACTGAACTACTTGGCCATGTGCGCTTTCGTCTTGGAACTCAAGCTTGCTTATTATAGCAAGTACCGCGCAGAATGTCAACACCCATTTCCTGTTTTTCCTGCAATTTTTTCAGAGGGCGGCGGGTAATCGCCGCCCTCTGCTCTATTTACAGCTCCCGGGCCTTGAACCACTTCACGGACAGCGCCCAGCTGCCGATAAACACAGCCAGCGAGATGGCCATAGTCGCCAGCGGAGACAGCGTGGCCGGCGCGCCGGACTCCTTGGATAGGTTTACCAGCAGCGCACAGACCCCCGCCACGACCATCAGCATGACGATATACACCACGCGCCCCTTGGTGGCGCCCAGCTTGTAGGTGGTGGGCAGCATGACCGAGGGGACGATCAGTCCCACCGGAGCCATCATCGCCAGAAACGGCATGGCCGCCGCGGTATCGTGCCGCAGCAGCACCACCGGCACCGCCAGCAGGCAGACTGCCGCCGCCGTGACAAGGCAGGTGATGTACTTGACCGTCACGATCTGCCGCCGGGTCACGGGCAGCGTATCGCAGCAGGACTGCCAGCCGCTCTTTTCATCGTCGCCGATCAGCGACGCCGGCAGCGTCCCGGCGAAGAATATGGGATACAGCATCCACACCGCGCCTCCGTTGCTGTCCGTGGACTGGTACAGGGCAAGCCCCAGAAAAATCACCAGCATCAGCAAATACGTCTTGCCGAAGTGCCACAGGCTCCGCGCCTCCTTGTAAAACAATCCCTTCATCTCACACCTCCTTTGCCATGAACACGAACAGATCCTCAATATTCACCTGTCCCAGCGCCATGCCGGCAGGCACCGCATCACGCCGCAGCAGATACTCCGTGCCGTAGGGTGTGGCGCGCTGTCCGCATACCGCCGCCGGCTCGATGCCCTCTGTGGTACCCCGCAGGATGCCGTATTCCTCCGTCAGCCGGTCCTTTTCCTCGCACAGCAGCAGCCGCCCCTTGTGCAGGAACGCAACGTAGTCGCAGATCTTCTCCAGATCGCTGACGATGTGGCTGGATATCAGCACGGCATGCTCCTCATCCCGGGTAAAGTCCGAGAGAATGGTCAGGATATCGTCCCGCACCACCGGGTCAAGGCCGCTGGTGGCCTCGTCCAGCAACAGAAGCTTCGGTTGATGGCTCAGCGCCGCAGCCAGCCCCAGCCGCATCCTCATGCCTCGGGAGAAGTCCTTGAAGGGCTTATCCTCCGGCAGCGCCAGCCGCCGCAGATAGTCTCTGTACACCTCCGGCTGCCAGTGCGTAAAAATGCCCGCCATCATACGGCCGATCTGCTGCGCGTTCATGTACTCCGGCAGTCCCACCTCGTCCAGCACCACGCCGATGTCCTCCCGCTCCAATGCAGTCAGCGCCCGGTTGTCCTTTCCGTAAACGGCGATGGTACCGCCATCCCGCCGCAGGCCGTTCAGTATCAGCCGTATGGCGGTGGACTTGCCCGCGCCATTCTCGCCGATCAGACCCATGATGCAGCCGGCGGGCAGCGTCAGGTCAAGCCCCTGTAAGGCAAAATCACCCCGCCGCTTCGTCAGGCCGCGTATCTCCAATGCATTCATTCTGCTTCCTCCTTCTGCAAGCGCCACATCTCGTCCAATTCATTCTCTGTCAGCCGGCAGGCGGACGCCAAACGGCGGACCTCTTGCATATGTTCCTCTATCTTCTTCAAATTCTCCTCCCGCAGCAGTTCCGTGCTGCGCTCCGCCACGAAGCACCCCTTGCCGGGCAGCGTGTAGATGAACCCCTCGCTCTCCAGCTCGTCATAGGCCCGCTTGGTGGTAATGACACTGATACGCAGATCCTTGGCCAGCGCCCGTATGCTGGGCAGCGCCTCGCCCTCGGTCACCTGTCCGGACAATATGGCATCCTTGATCTGGCTGTATATCTGGTCATAGATGGGCGCGCCGCTGCGGTTGTCGATGTATAGCTGCATAAGAGGCCTCCTTGTGCAAACTGTATATGTACAGTATACACAGTTAATTCCGATTGTCAATAGCAAATTTCTGTGGTACAATATCCGGCAGAAACGCAGTACACACAAAGGAGCCCTTCATGTATATCGGAAACGTAGAAATACACTCCAAACTGTACCTGGCACCCATGGCCGGTGTTACGGATCTGGCCTTCCGCCAGATCTGCCGTGAGCTGGGCGCAGGCATGAGCTGCACAGAGCTGGTCAGTGCCAAGGCTCTGTGCTATCAGGACAAGAAAAGCCGGGGCCTTTTGAAGCTGGCCCCCAACGAAAAGCCCGCCGCTGCCCAGATCTTCGGCAGCGATATCCCCTGCATGGCTGAAGCCGCCGTCATCGCCGCCGAGATATCCGGCGCAGACATTATCGACATCAATATGGGCTGCCCGGTGGGCAAGGTAGTGGCCAACGGTGACGGCTCCGCCCTGATGAAGGACCCAGAGAAGGCTGCCCGACTGGCCGAGGCGGTGGTCAAGGCCAGCCCCGTACCCGTGACGGTGAAAATGCGCCGGGGCTGGGACAAAGGCAGTATCAACGCCGTTGAGTTGTCCAAAATGCTGGAGCAGGCAGGTGTCAGCGCCATTGCCGTCCACGGCCGCACCCGCACCCAAATGTACAGCGGTCAGGCTGACTGGACCACCATCCGCCAGGTGAAGGAAGCGGTATCCGTGCCGGTCATCGCCAACGGCGACGTGTTTTCGGCGGAGGACGCCGTGAAGATACTGCACTTCACCGGGGCCGACGCCGTGATGATTGGCCGGGGCTGTCTGGGCAATCCCTGGCTGTTTCAGCAGGCTCAGGCGGCGCTGGAGGGGCAGCCTATCCCGCCGCTGCCGCCCCTGGCCCAGCGGTGCGATACCGCCGTGCGGCAGATCGAGCTGGCGGCCCGGGACAAGGGGGAGCACATCGCCATTCTGGAGGCCCGGAAGCAGTACGCCTGGTATCTCAAGGGCGTGCCCCACGCGGGATATTACAAGGAACAGATCGTGCGCATGAACACGCTGGAGGATATGTACCGGATTACGGAGGGCATCCGCCGGGACCTGATATAAGGCGGGCCCAAGGAGGAAAAGGAGGAATTCTATGCACAAGAGAAAGCAATGGATCGTGGCGGCGGGGTTGGCCCTGTGCGGGCTGCTGCTGGCTGCGCTGACCCTGGGACGGCCCCGGGATGTTCCCGAGACAAGCCGGGACAGCGCGCCCTGGCCGGTGGTGCGGGTGGTCCCCGCCTGGAACGGTTTCCAGGCGGAAAGAAACGTGTACTGACCCGGCTGGGAGAGAATGCAATTTACTTAAAAATCGCACATAAAATTAGTCAGATGCAAAAAAACGGTCACTTTGATTGACAAAAGCGCTGCGGGTATGCTATGCTGAAAACAGCATAGCATACGAAGTAAACCACCGGGAACAGGAAAGGAGAACCAGACGATGAAACGCAGGATTTTCACTTTTCTGCTGGCGGCGGCGCTGGTGCTGCTGACCGCTTGCTCTGGCCGGGGGACAGAGCCTCCGGTCCGCATCGGGGAGGCCATTGGCGAGGCGTCCCTGCTCAGGTCCTATTCCGCTGCGGAGGCTTTTCAGGAGGCCGACGCCGTGGCGCTAGTCCGGGTGGGCGACTGGCTGGGAGAACAGGATGGGGGATTTCCCATCACCTTCTACAAGGCCGCCGTGGTGAAATCCTACAAGGGCGATCTGCCCCGGGAGTTCACCTTGATGCAGAACGGCGGGTCCGCAGGGACCTATGAGGACTATCCGCTGTATACCTGCGGCAATGAGCTGCTGGTGTTTCTGCGGAAGGCCGACGCCGACTATCCCGACGCCTATCAGAGCGTGGGCAGCTTTTCCACCGTGCTGTATGCCGCCGACGCGGTGGACGGCACCCGGTATTATCTGGACCGGTTCGGCCTGATGAGCATGCGGGAGCAGGAGACCGGGGATTCCGCCTTGGGGCAGCCGTTGTCCCGGATGCCGGAGGACACCGTGGAGGAGCTGCGGGCAGACCTGGAAAAGACGGACGCCCTGCTGGCGGAGAGTCTTTCCTCCGGGGAGCGGAAGAATAGTTCCTTTGAAGCCTATGTCTATACCCAGGACGCCCTGGAGACCCTGTTTGCATCGCTGAACCAGGGGTAAGGCCCCGTCCTGCGGGATATATTGTTGGAGGAGTGCCGCCAATACACACCAAACACCAAAATAACACACTCCCGGCCACCGGTCGGGAGTGTGTTATTTTAACGATGATTTACTTCACGATCAGCGTCTGGCCGTCCATCTCCTGGGGGGCGGCCAGGCCCATCACATCCAGGATGGTGGGGGCGATGTCCGCCAGGCGGCCCGGGCGCAGCTGGGTGCCTGCGCCGCAGAGGATGAAGGGCACCAGGTTGGTGGTGTGGGCGGTCATGGGGCTGCCGTCAGGCTGGAGCATGACCTCGGCGTTGCCGTGGTCAGCGGTGACCATGGCGATGCCGCCCATCTTCAGGGTGGCCTCCACCACCCGGCCCACGCACTCGTCCACCGTCTCCACGGCCTTGACGGCGGCCTGGAGGACGCCGGTGTGGCCCACCATGTCGCAGTTGGCGAAGTTCAGGATGATGACGTCATACGCGCCGGAGTTGATGCGCTCCACGCACTTGTCGCAGACCTCCCGGGCGCTCATCTCGGGCTGGAGGTCGTAGGTGGCCACCTTGGGGGAGGGCACCAGCACCCGGTCCTCGCCGGGGTACTGCTTCTCCACGCCGCCGTTGAAGAAGAACGTCACATGGGCATACTTCTCCGTCTCGGCGATGCGCAGCTGGGTCATGCCCATACTGCTGAGATACTCGCCCAGCCCGTTCTTCACCGCGATGCGCGGCCACGCCACCAGCACGTTGGGCATGGAGGCGTCGTACTCCGTGTTGCACACATAGGTGGTGGGGAAGAACTCCCGGGCGAAGCCGTCAAAGTCCGGGTCCACGATGGCCCGGGTGATCTCCCGGGCCCGGTCGGGGCGGAAGTTGAAGAAAATGATGCTGTCGTTGTCGGAGATGGTGCCCTCCGGGTCGCAGACCACGGGCTCCATAAACTCGTCGGTGACATCGTTGGCATAGGACTGGGCCACGGCGTCCACGGGGTCGGGATTCTGGATGCCCTCGCCGTAGACCATGGCGTCATAGGCCAGCTGCACCCGCTCCCAGCGGTTGTCCCGGTCCATGGCGTAATACCGGCCCATAACGGTGGCGATTTTGCCCACGCCCAGGGCCCGGCACTTGTCCCGGCAGGCGGAGACGAAGTCCCTGCCGCTGGTGGGGGACACGTCCCGGCCGTCCAGGAAGGCGTGGACATACACCCGGGTCAGGCCCCTGTTCTTGGCCATTTGCAGCAGGGCGTACAGATGCTGGATGTGGGAGTGGACGCCGCCGTCGGACAGAAGCCCGTACAGGTGCAGGCTGGAGCCCTTTTCCAGGCAGTCGTCCATGGCCTTGTTGTAGGCGGCGTTTTCAAAGAAGCTGCCGTCGTCGATGGCCCGGGAGATCCGGGGCAGATCCTGGAACACCACCCGGCCGCCGCCGATGTTGGTGTGGCCCACCTCGCTGTTGCCCATCTGCCCGGCGGGCAGACCCACGTCCAGTCCGCTGGCGGACAGCGTGGTGTGGGCGTATTCCTGAAACAGCTTATCCAGCACCGGCGTCTTGGCCAGAGTGACGGCGTTGTCGTCCGCAGGGGGCGCAATGCCGAAGCCGTCCATGATGATGAGGGTGGTAGGGGTCTTGTTCATGCCGTTCCTCCTTGGAAATGCTCAGCCTTGGTTGGCAGCATTGATGATGGCGATAAAGTCCTCAGGGTTCAGAGAGGCGCCGCCGATAAGGCCGCCGTCGATGTCCGGCTGGGCCAGCAGCTCCGCCGCGTTGGCAGGCTTCATGGAGCCGCCGTACTGGATGGTGATGCTGCGGGCGATACGGGCGCCGTACAGGTGGCGCACGGTGGTGCGGATGAAGGTGCACACCTCCGCCGCCTGCTCCGCCGTGGCGGTCTTGCCGGTGCCGATGGCCCACACAGGCTCATAGGCGATCACGCACTTCCGCAGCTTCTCCGCGGGCACGCCGGCCAGGGCGGACTTGACCTGCAGCGCGATCAGCTCCATGGTGATGCCCAGCTCCCGCTGCTCCAGGCTCTCGCCCACGCAGATAATGGGATGCAGACCCGCCTCCAGAGCGGCCAGGACCTTCTTGTTGACGGTGAAATCCGTTTCACCGAAATACTGGCGGCGCTCGGAGTGGCCGATGATGACGTATTTGACGCCCAGGTCCTTGAGCATGTCGGCGGAAACCTCGCCGGTGTAGGCGCCGGACTTTTCATAGAACATGTTCTGCGCGCCCACGGAGATGCGCAGGTCCTTGAAGGCCTTCAGGGCGGCGGGAATATTCACGAAGGGGACGCACACCACCACGTCGCACCACTTGGCGCGGGGCATGATGGCCTTGATGTCGTCGGCAAATTTCTTGGTGTCGCTGGCGGTCATGTTCATTTTCCAGTTGCCGGCGATGATGGTCTTGCGGTATCTGCGGTTCATAGCGATTCTTACTCCTCTTATCCATATATCTCAAAAGGGTGAAAAGATTCCCCTTTGGTGTCATTTATCCAGCAGGCAGGCCACGCCCGGCAGCTCGATGCCCTCCAGGAACTCCAGGGAGGCGCCGCCGCCGGTGGAAATGTGGGTGATCTGATCGGCGAAGCCCATCTGCTCCACGGCTGCGGCGCTGTCGCCGCCGCCCACGATGGTGATGGCCCCGCTGTCGGCCAGGGCCTGGGCCATGGCCCGGGTGCCGGCGGCGAACTTCTCAAACTCGAACACGCCCATGGGGCCGTTCCACACCACGGTGCCCGCGCCCCGGACGGCGGCGCAGAAGGTGCGGATGGTCTCGGGGCCGATGTCCAGGCCCTCCATGTCGTCGGGGATGGCGTCGGTGGGGACCACCAGGCTGTCGGCGTCGGCGGAGAACTCCGCCGCGGCCACGGTGTCGGTGGGCAGTAGCAGCTGCACGCCCCGCTCCTTGGCCTTCTGGATCATCTGAAGGGCATAGTCCAGCTTGTCCGGCTCGCACAGGCTCTTGCCGATGGAGCCGCCCTGGGCCCGGGCAAAGGTATAGGCCATGCCGCCGCCGATGATGATGGTGTCGGCCTTTTCCAGCAGGTTGTTGATGACGCCGATCTTGTCGGACACCTTGGCTCCGCCCAGCACCGCCACGAAGGGGCGCTTGGGGTTCTCCAGAGCGCCGCCCATGATCTCCAGCTCCCGGGCCACCAGCAGGCCGGACACGGCAGGCAGGAACGCTGCCACACCGGCGGTGGAGGCGTGGGCCCGGTGCACGGTGCCGAAGGCATCGGACACATACAGCTCCGCCATGGAGGCAAGCTCCCGGGCAAACTCCGGGTCGTTCTTCTCCTCCCGGGGGTCAAAGCGCAGATTCTCCAGCAGCATGATCTGGCCGCCCTGTAGGGCCGCCGCCTTGGCCTTGGCGTCCTCGCCCACGATGTCCTGGGCGAAGATGACCTCCTGGCCCAGCAGCTGGCTCAGACGCTCCGCCACCGGCCGGAGGGTCAGGCTGTCCTTCCACTGGCCCTTGGGCTTGCCCAGGTGGGAGCAGGCGATCACCGCCGCCCCACGCTCCAGCAGATACCGGATGGTGGGAAGGCTGGCCACGATGCGCTTGTCGCTGGTGATGGCGTGGGTCTCCTTGTCCTGGGGCACGTTGAAGTCGC
>ENA-OVFR01002020-OVFR01002020.1-human-gut-metagenome-genome-assembly--contig:-NODE-2020-length-9610-cov-13.586395_pt1 | contig 9610 bp, 10 predicted proteins | sample MGYA00237762_ERZ505403 | MGnify/ENA primary metagenome ERZ505403 (study PRJEB26158, sample SAMN06016376) | human gut metagenome | biome: human gut; feature: ankylosing spondylitis patient; material... | reverse complement strand
CGGGGCAGGTCACTTCGTACTGCACGGGGCCGTCGTTCTCAGCGGCCTCGTCGTCCTCGGGGTCTTCCAGAGCCACCTCGAAAGCCACCTTGCAGCTGGGGCAGATGGCCTCACCGGCGTCCAGGTCGTCCTCGCTCACGTAGACGGTCTTGCCGCAGGCAGGGCAGGCCACCTCATAATAAGGCTCACCGGCCACATCGGCGTTGTCGTCATCGTCGTCTGCCTCGGTCTCGTCGTCGGAGTCGTCCTCTTCGTCCTCGGCATCTTCGTCTTCGTACAGGTCTGCTTCAAGGTCTTCCAGCTCTTCGCTCAGGTCGTTGATCTGGTCGTAGGCGTGGGTGACATCCTCGTCGATGCTGTCCACGGTCTCTGCCATCTCACTCAGCAGCTCACTCATGGCCTTGATGACCTTGCCTTCTTTGGTGTTCTCATCAATGCCGAGGCCGTCGATCAGGCCCTTCAGGTATGCAGCTTTTTCCTTCATAGGGAATACCTCCTATCGCAAAACAGCTCTTCTTTTTAAGAAAAAACCGGGCAAACGGTCGCCCGCTGCCCGGTCTTATCGTCGTCAGAAAATCAGACGCGCTCCATATACTCGCCGGTGCGGGTATCGATGCGGATGTGGTCGCCCTCGTTGATGAACAGAGGCACACGAATCTCAGCACCGGTCTCGACGGTAGCGGGCTTCAGGGTGTTGGTGGCAGTGTTGCCCTTGACACCCGGCTCGGTCTGGGTAACTTCCAGCTCGATGAAGTTGGGGATCTCGACGCTGAACACCTTGCCCTTGTAGCTCAGCAGCTTGCACAGCTCGTTCTCCTTGCAGAACTTGAAGTTATCGGGCACATCGGCTGCGTTGACGGGGATGTCATCGTAGGTCTCGTTGTCCATGAAGTGGTACAGATCGCCATCCTCGTAGCTATAGGTCACGTCCTTGCGCTCGATGAAAGCCTGCGGGAACTTTGCGGTCGGGTTGTAGCTGGTCTCAACCACAGAGCCGGTAATCACGTTCTTGGTCTTGGTACGGACAAAGGCAGCGCCCTTGCCGGGCTTCACGTGCTGGAACTCAACGACCTGAAGAACCTGGCCGTCCTGCTCAAAGGTCACGCCATTGCGAAACTCGCCTGCAGAAATCATAGGAATTCCTCCATTAGTTTAATCTCAAATGCTTAACGCATATCTCTATTTATTTTACCCAATCCATTTGCATTTGGCAAGGGGTTTCGGCAAAAAAGACGATAAAAACACAAAATTTTTTACGTTTTGCACGCTGCATGGTACATCTGCTGCATAACCCCGGCATCCTCAGCCTGCGTGCCTGCGCTCTCGCAGATGATGACCGGCTGCAGCTTCCGCTCAGCCAGCAGTTCCATCAGCGGCTGCGGCTCCGGGCCGAACTGGGTCTCGGCAAAGGTCCAGTGGCGCTTTTCGCCGCCCGCCGAATACTCGATGCGGGAAAAATGCACATGGAACCGTTCTGCCCGTTGGTCCCCCAGCTTTTCTGCCATGCGGTCAAGGATGGCAGCGTAGTCCTCTTTCGAGCGGATGCCGCCCAGAGTGCGGGCATTCAGGTGGCCGAAGTCGATGCAGGGCGTAATGCGCTTATCCACGCTGCACAGCGCCAGCACCTCGTCCAGTGTGCCCAGCTGGCCGATCTTGCCCATGGTTTCCGGGCAGAGAGTCATATCGGCAAAGCCTGCTTCGTCCAGCGCTTCCACGGCACGACGCATGGTATCCAGCGCTTTTTCAAGGGCCGCTTCCCGGCTCTGCTTGCCGCAGCTGCCGGAGTGGAAGATGATGCGTCTTCCGCCCAGCGCCTTGCACACCGCCGCACTTTGCAGCAGATACTGGATGCTGTTGAGCCGCTTTTCCTCTTCCAGACTGGACATGCTGATATAATACGGTGCATGCACGCTGAACAGGATATCCTTTGGCCCGGCCAGTGCGGCCATTTTTGCAGCCTTGTCCAGCCCCAGACGCACGCCGCGCCCGCACTGGTACTCAAAGGCGTTCAATCCCATCTTTGCGGTGTACTCCGGCACATCCAAGCTGCTTTTGTAGCCTTGGGCGGCAAAGCTGTCGCTGGTGCCTGCGGTGCCGAACCGGATCTTCCAATCACTCACAGGGTCTTGCCTCCCCGGTCATAGTATTTCTGCCAGTGTTTTTTCTCCCACTTACGCTTGAGGATGACCTGCGCACCGAGGTCCGGGCCGCGGGGCACCACCATCAAGCCCGGAATGCCGTACAGCGCTGCCGCCATGCGGTCGGCATAGAGCTGGTCGCCCACCATCGCCATCTGACGGCGCTTCACGCCCATGCGGTGCTGCGCCGCCATCAGAGCAAAGGGCAGCGGCTTTGCGGAGCGGTACAGGTACGCAAGGCCCAGCTTCTGGGCAAAGGGCCGCACCCGCTTTTCCGCACCGTTGGACACGATGGTGAGCCTGACACCCGCCTTGCGCATAGTGTCCAGCCACACGGCCACATCTTCCGGCAGCTCCTGACTGCGGTCGGCGGTGAGGGTGTTATCGATATCCAGCACCAGCGCAGTGATGCCTTTTGCCGCCAGCCATTCCGGCGTGATGTGGGTGACATCCTTGAAAACGTATTCGGGGGTGATGAGCATAGTATTTCTCCCTGCAATGAAAATAGGGGAGCCTGCAATACAGGCTCCCCTACATCGGCGTTAGCAACGCGTATGAAATCTAAAGCAACAGCGACTTCAAGCGATCAATTACTTGAACTTGCGCTTGCGGGCTGCTTCGGACTTCTTCTTGCGCTTGACAGACGGCTTCTCGTAAGCCTCGCGCTTACGGACCTCTGCGAGCACACCGCTGCGAGCGGTGCTGCGCTTGAAGCGACGCAGTGCGCTTTCCAGCGACTCGCCCTCTTTAACACGAATTTCCGACATCTTATTCCCTCCCTTGGACCGTGAGGCAGGAATTTCGTTGTTACATGGTAACTAACAGTAGACAGTATAGCGCATTTTCTCCGGTTCGTCAACCTTTTTTTGAAAGTTTTTTGCGCAAAATCTTTGAAAAGATTTTGAATAAACGTTCCCGGGTGTTTTATGCGCCAGTCCGCCTCTGCGGGTAGTTGTATATCCAGCCTTTCGGCAGGGTATCGGTTGGTTTAGCCCTTGACAGCCAGATTGACCAGACGGCCCTTGACGTAGATCTCCTTGACCAGCTGCTTGCCTTCCAGAGCGGCAGCAACAGCGGGGTCAGCCTTGGCGGCAGCAATGGCGGCAGCAGCGTCAATGTCGGCAGCCACCTTCAGGCGGGCCTTCACCTTGCCGTTCACCTGCACAGCGATCTCCACTGTGCTTTCCACGCACTTGGCCTCTTCGTACTTGGGCCAGGGGTAGTAAGCCAGCTGCTCAGTGTGGCCGTGGCCCAGCTTCTCCCACAGCTCTTCGGTCATGTGGGGAGCAAACGGGTTCAGCAGCTGAACAACGGTCTCCAGCTCGGCCTTGGTCGCGCCGCCGTTGTCGTACAGGGCGTTCACCAGCGTCATGAGCTGGGCAATGGCGGTGTTCATCTTCAGGGTCTCGATGTCAGCGCCCACCTTCTTGATGGTCTGGTGCATCAGGGTCTCGACCTGCGGGCGATAGCCCTCGCCCTCCACCAGCTTGTCGCTCAGCGCCCACACGCGGTCCAGGAAGCGGCTGCAGCCTGCAATGGCAGAGGTCTGCCACGGTGCAGCCTGTTCAAAGTCGCCCATGAACATCTCGTACAGACGCATGGTGTCAGCACCGTACTGGTCCACCACCTCGTCCGGGTTGATGACGTTGCCCAGAGACTTGGACATCTTCACGATGGGGTGGCGTGCCATTTCGCCGTACTTTTCTTCCAGAGCCTTTTCAGCGGCCTTCTGGCTGCCGTACTCCTTCAGCAGCTTATCCTGCTCCTCAGCGGGCAGGTTGACAAAGCTGTGGGGGTTCAGGCCCAGGATCATGCCGTGAGCGGTGCGCTTCTGGTAGGGTTCCGGAGAAGGCACAGCGCCGATATCATACAGGAACTTATGCCAGAAACGGCTGTACAGCAGATGCAGGGTGGTGTGCTCCATGCCGCCGTTGTACCAGTCCACCGGAGACCAGTATTCCAGAGCTTCCTTGGAAGCAATGGCATCCTTGCAGTGGGGGTCCATGTAGCGCAGGAAGTACCAGGAAGAACCGGCCCACTGGGGCATGGTGTCAGTCTCGCGGGTAGCGGGGCCGCCGCAGCAGGGGCAGGTAGTCTTGACCCAGTCCTTGTGGCGGGCCAGCGGAGATTCTCCGTCCGGACCCGGCTCAAAATCGGTGATGTCCGGCAGGGTCAGGGGCAGACTGCTCTCGGGCAGGGGCTGCCAGCCGCACTTTTCGCACTTGACCATGGGGATGGGCTCGCCCCAGTAGCGCTGACGGCTGAACACCCAGTCGCGCAGCTTGTAGTTGACCTTATCGCAGCCCTTGCCGTTTGCCTCCAGCCAGTCGATCATCTTTTTCTTTGCATCGGTGACGGACAGGCCGTTCAGGAAGCCGGAGTTGACCAGCGTGCCGGTGGCCACATCGGTGAAGGCGGCTTCGTCCAGATTGGACGGGGTATTGCCCTTGACCACCTCGATGATGGGCAGGCCGAACTTCTTGGCAAACTCCCAGTCGCGGGTATCGTGGGCGGGCACAGCCATGATGGCACCGGTGCCGTAGGTGGACAGAACGTAGTCCGAGATAAAGATGGGGATCTCGGTATCATTGACCGGGTTGATGCCCATGACGCCTTCCAGCTTGACACCGGTCTTTTCCTTGTTCAGCTCGCTGCGCTCAAAGTCGCTTTTGCGGGCTGCCTCGGCCTGATAGGCCTTGACGGCATCGGCATTCTTGAGGATGCCCTTGTCCAGCCATTCCTTGACCATGGCATGCTCCGGGGAGACGACCATGTAGGTGGCACCAAACAGGGTGTCACAGCGGGTGGTGTACACGGTCAGGGTATCGCCTGCGGTGGTGCCGAAGTTGACCTCTGCGCCGTGGCTGCGGCCGATCCAGTTCTTCTGCTGGGTGGCAACGCGCTCAATGTAATCCAGACCGTCCAGACCATCGATCAGCTTATCGGCATAAGCGGTGATCTTGAGCATCCACTGGCTCTTGACGCGGTGAACGACCTCGCTGCCGCAGCGCTCGCACACGCCGTTGACAACTTCCTCGTTGGCCAGCACGCACTTGCAGCCGGTGCACCAGTTGACGTTCATTTCCTTCTTGTAAGCCAGACCATGCTTATACAGCTGCAGGAAGATCCACTGGGTCCACTTGTAGTACTCGGGGTCGGTGGTATTGATCTCGCGGTCCCAGTCAAAGGAGAAGCCCAGAGCCTTCAGCTGGCTGCGGAAGTGGTCCACATTGTTCTTGGTGACAATGGCCGGGTGGATGTGGTTCTTCATGGCAAAGTTCTCAGTGGGCAGGCCAAAAGCGTCCCAGCCCATGGGATACAGCACATTGTAGCCGTTCTGACGGCGCTTGCGGCTGACCACGTCCAGCGCGGTGTAGCTGCGGGGATGGCCTACATGCAGGCCGGCACCCGACGGATACGGGAACTCGACCAGTGCATAGAACTTGGGTTTTTTGTGGTCGATCTCGACATGGAAGGTCTTTTCGTCCTCCCACACCTTCTGCCACTTGGCTTCAACTGCCTTGTAATCGTACTTCATGTTGTTAATCAGCTCCAGACTTTATCCAAAATACCGTTGCTTGGGGGCGTATGCTTTCAAGCTATCTGCCTTTGCCAGAAAACCCTCTCCGTCATCGCTGCGCGATGCCACCTCTCCCGAAGGGGAGAGGTTTTGTGCAGACCGCAGCCTTCCCTCTTTTGCGCAAGCTCCCCCTTTCGGGGGAGCTGTCAGGGCGGACGCCCTGACTGAGAGGGTTCTTTTTTTCAGGTAGACAGCTGTTTGCCTGAATCATTCAAGGGTGCTGTCGGGGGTGAGGTACTCGGAGATATCAATGGGCTCACCATCTGCCCACAGGTGTTCCAGGTCGTAGTAGGTGCGGGTGTTGGGCACGAATACGTGCACGATGACGTTGGAATAATCCAGCAGCACCCAGTTCTTGGAATCGTAGCCCTCGGTGCTGTAGGGCTCCAGACCCTTCTGGGAAAGCTCAAATTCCACCTCGTCGGCCAGAGATGCCACCTGCGTGGTGGAAGTGCCGGAGGCAATGACAAAGTAATCGGTGAGCACGGTAAGGCTTTCCACCTTGAGCACGCGCACATCGTGGGCCTTTTTCTTATCCAGGATCTTTGCGATCTCAATGGCAAGCGCCTTGCTGTCGTTGAAGTTTTCCATATGTTTTTCCTTTCTGTCAGTTTCAGTTTGCGGAGCCTGCGGCCTGACCATCGGTGGTAACAGCGCCATCAAGGTCTGTATCGCCGCTCAGGATGGCATCGTCCGACTCCTTATCGATGCGGCCCATATACTGCACGTTGGCATCGGTGGATGCACTGCCGTGGGGCCACTCGTCGGTGACAAGGTTCATTTCGCTCACATCAATGGGGCCGGTGTAGGTGCAGAAATACTGGTTGAGCAGGTTTGCAATGGAACCCGCATCCGGCACCACGCAGGAGTAACCGGCAAAGGTGTCGGTCTTGCCCACGTTGGGCACGCCCATGAACACCGGTGTCTGCGCCAGAATGATGTTGGAGCTGTCGAGCTTAAGGAAGGACACCACCAGCTTTGCAATGGTGGAAATGTCCATATCCGTCTTGATATAGTTCTTGAACACCAGCGGCAGCTGGTTCAGGATATCGGTAACGCCCATGGCGCGGGCACGCTTGAACAGGCCGGCATAGAAATAGCGCTGCATGTTCAGGCGGTCGATATCGGAATTGGCGTAGCCGTCGCCGTGGCGGCAGCGCACAAAGAACTCTGCCGATGCACCGTTCAGATTGCGGTAGCCCTTGAGCAGCTTGCTGCCGCCGTAGGACATATCGTGAGGGATATACACCTCAATGCCGCCAAAGTTATCCACCATATCCACCAGTGCCTGCATATCCACCGTCACATAGTAATCGATGGGCAGTCGGAACTGATCGTAGATGACATCGGCCAGAGCGGCGATGCTGCCGCCATTGGAGATTGCCACCGAGTTGATCTGATAATTCGTGGCGGCGTAGGTCTTGCCATTGGAAAGGGTAATTTTTTTGTTCTTGGTGGTGACAAGGCTGTTGCGGGGGATCTGCAGCATCCGCAGTGCACCGTTCTTGATGTCGAACTGCACGTACAGGATCATGTCGGTCATGCCGTCATTGGAAGTGGGGTCGTTGGAATAATTGCGGCCCTCTTCATAGTCGATGCCGCAGACCAGAATGTTCACCACATCGCCCTTGTATTCCTCGTCTGTCTTCACCTCTTCCTCAATGGTAGGGGTGCTGTCGTCCGGGCGGATGCTGTCCTCCACCTTGTTTACAAGGCTGACTCCGTACACCACCACACCGGAGATCACCGCGATGATGGCCATGACCACTGCAAATGGCAGCCAGAGGGGCATTTTCTTTTTCTTTTTGCGGCGGCGCGGCGGCTTCTGCCCTGCTCCCTGTGCCGGGCGGCGCGGCGGCTCATTGTGTGCACCGCCTGCGCTCTGCTTTGCATCCGTTCTGGACGCAGCGTGGCGCGGTGCGGCTGCTGCCGGATCCGGCCGGTTCAGAGAACGCGAAGTATTGATATGGCGTGGCGTCTGGCTCATGCTTTTTTGTATCCTCCAGATTTTCGCGGTCCTGCAAAAAAATGTTCCTGCAGACCTGTCATGCTCTTAAGTATAGCATTATCCGACGAAATCTGCAATCCGTTTTCTGTTTCCGCTTGTTTCAGAGCAGCTGTGCTCTCACCGTTCATTCTTCCCGCTGCGGGCGAGGATATCCTCATAGGCAGCCTTGGACATCGGGTCAAGAGGCTTGCCCTGCGAGAGCACAAAATCGTTGGTCTGCTTCAGCGCGGCCAGCATAGCGGCATCCAGATTCTTTTTTTCCAGCTTGCGCAGCTTTTCCACGCCGGGCCAGTCCCGCTCCGCACTGGTCATATCGGCCAGATACAAAATTTTGTCAAGCCGGGTCATGCCGGGTTTGCCCGCCGTGTGGCAGGCAATAGCGCTAAGCACCGCTTCGTCGGTCACGCCCCACTGGGTGCGGGCCAGAATGGCGGCGCACACGCCGTGCCACACCGGGGCCGGGCGCTCTTCGCCGCCCTCGGCATACTGGGGGTAAGCGCGCAGGATCTCGCGCATCTCATCCTTGCTGATCTCCTTGGCCGAGTCGTGCAACAGGGCTGCCAGCGCGGCGCGCTCCTCATCCTCACCGTAGATCTTTGCCAGCTTGACGGCCATTTTTTTCACATTCAAGGTATGCTCATAGCGCTTATCGCTCAAGCGGCTGCGCACAAGCTCCTTTGCCTGTTTGAGGTTCATTGGCTGATACTTCCTTTTTGTAGAGTTTCTCCCGGCGGATGACCGCCCGCACCGCCTCCGGCAGCTCAGCTTCACACCCTTCGCCTGCAGTCAGACGGGTGCGGATGTCGCTGCTGGCCATGGGCAGCGCCTGTACCGGTGCAAACAGGATGCGTGCCCCGGTGGGGTCCAGCCGGAGAGCCTTTGCGTGCAGCTCGGGGTCGTCGCCCACATGGCGGCTGGTGACCACCAGATGGGCAAGGCGCAGGATATCCTGCCAGCGGTGCCAGCCGTCAAAGCTCAGCAGCATATCACTGCCCATGGCCATGTACAGCTCGGCTTCCGGATAGGTGCGGGCCAGCATTTCCAGCGTGAGCACCGTATAGTTGCGCCTGCCCAGCGCGGCCTGCTCCACCTCCCAGCCGCTGACGCACAGCGCCGGGACAGCCCCCTCCGCTTCCAGTGTACGGAAGCACGCGCACATCTCCACCCGGGCGCTGCCGGGGGCGGCGGTGGACTGCTTGAAGGGGGAAAGCCCCGCAGGCATCACCACCACTCTGTCCGGGCGCACCCGGGCAGCGGCGGCGCGCAGATTATTCAGGTGGCCGTTGTGGGGCGGGTCAAAGGTGCCGCCGTACAGCAGAAGCCTCATTTCAGCAGGTCAGCGTAGGCGCTGTCTTTTTTCTTCTGCAGATAGAGCACGAATTTGGAGCCGATGACCTGCACGCAGTCGGCACCGGTGGCCTCTGCCAGCTTGACAGAAGCCTCACGGGCGTTGTACATGCTGCTCTCCAGCACCTTGAGCTTGATCAGCTCCCTGGCATCCAGGCAGTCCTTCACGCCCTGGATCATGGTCTCGTCGATCTCACCCTTGCCCACGATGAAAACGGGGTCCATGGTGTTTGCCTTGCCGCGCAGAATGGCGCGCTGTTTGCTTGTCAGCATAGTTTTCTCCTTTATTTTGAGGTTGATATTTCGGTAAAGAAACGATTTAGAATTGTCTCCGCTTGCGCTCTGACAATATCAGCGGAATTTCTATGATTTTTTGTAAAATTGAAAATCTGCGGATTTTTCAATTTTACTTTTTCACGGGATGGGGCGTATCTGTCAGCGGCCTCGCCCTCTCAGGCGCTTTCGCGCCAGCTCTCCCAAAGGGAGAGCCTCTGGCGAGGAGATAAAGTTTGTGGTTTTGCCAAGGCCTCTCCCTTT
>ENA-OVFR01002016-OVFR01002016.1-human-gut-metagenome-genome-assembly--contig:-NODE-2016-length-9629-cov-6.213495_pt1 | contig 9629 bp, 4 predicted proteins | sample MGYA00237762_ERZ505403 | MGnify/ENA primary metagenome ERZ505403 (study PRJEB26158, sample SAMN06016376) | human gut metagenome | biome: human gut; feature: ankylosing spondylitis patient; material... | reverse complement strand
GGCATTTCCCGATTCCATTATGGTCTGAAAAATGAACCCGAGCACCTTTTTATAACCGGCAAAGGGATAGGTGTTTCCCTCATCAGAAAGGCCGACCGCTTTGTCATACCCATCAGCCCAAAGGTCAAATTCCTTGTTGTTCAGCATACTTATATCCTCGATGACTTCTGATTTATCTGCTGTTCCCGGCGGGCTTGCAGGGGACGCAGCTTTCCCCACAAGGCAGACCATAAAAATCAGGTCTGCCCCGGCGGTGCCGCAAACCATTACACTTTTTTTACAGGATACCGCACCCATGTGTGCTTGTCAAGGCGCGCTTGCTATACCCTGAGTGCCTCGGTTCTGCACAGCGGCTCGCAAAACAGGAAAAAGCCCATTGGTGGTTGTAACAACAGGCTTTCTCGGTATTTTATAGTGCTACTGCACAGTAGTGGTCATACGGTAGTCAAGAATCTTCCATGCGCAGCACGCAGCATTCCGGAAATATCTTGAAAAAATTGGGCGATTCACTTGTAAAAGGTTGACGCGGCTGCGTTCGGGGGTATATCATATTTGTATAGAACCTTGCGCGGAGGGAGGAACGCACGGTGATCCGAATCGGCATTGTGGACGATGAAAAACAAGAAAGAGACCAACTGAAACAGGCACTGGCGCGGTTTGGCGCGGAGAACGGCACAGAACTGAACGTACAGGAGTTCGACTGTGCGGCAGTCTATCTGGCGGCGCAAGACCGTGATTTTGACATTTTATATCTGGACATTGATATGCCGCAGATGTCCGGCATGGAACTGGCCGAAAAAATCCGGGAGACAGATCAAGACGTCATCCTTATTTTTTGCACGAATTTGCAGCAATTCGCGCTGAACGGGTACAGTGTCGGGGCGCTGGGCTTTATTGTAAAGCCGATACAGTGGTACTCCTTCCATATGTATCTGACGCGGGCGCTGAAGGTGCTGCAAAAGCGCGCCGGTCAAAAGACTGCGCCGCCGCACATTGTCGTCAAGGACGGCACCGTGACGCGGCTGCTGGATGCAGCGAAAATCGCCTATGTGGAGGTGCGCCAGCACGACCTGCTGTACAACCTGTGCGGCGGGGACGGTAAGACCGAGATCATCAAAAACCGCGGTTCGATGCAGGAAATCGCGGCGCAGCTGACACCTTATGGTTTTGTGCGATGCAGCGCCAGTTACCTTGTGAACCTGCGCTGCATCACGGCGGTAAGCCGTATGAATGTCTATATCGGCGGGGCGGCACTGCCCATCGGGCGCACCTACAAGGACGCCTTCACCGAAGCATTCTCCCGATATATGGCAAAAAAGGAGTGGGAAGACCCGTGCCGGTCATAAATTGGATACTGAATCAGCAAGTCCAGCTGGGTATGATTCTATGCGCTGGCCTGTTTGTCCCGTGGGGGCAGCGCCGCAGCTGCTTCGTTCCGCGGCTGGCGGCGGGTGTATGGAGCTTTCTTGCGCTGACGAACACCCTGGCATTTCTGCCGCTTTGGGCAAGATTGCTGCTGTATACGACGCTGCTGTTTGGTCTGATATGGTTCAGCTTTGACTGCAGCCCGCTGCACGCCCTGTTTTATACAACCTGTGCCTACGCGGTGCAGCACATTGCCAGTAAGCTGGCCTATATGCCTATTATTTGGCTGATTCAGCATGGGCGCACGGACAGGCTCGTTACCTTTGTCATTCTGCTTTTCAGCAACCTTGTGGTCTGTCTGGTCATCTACCTGCTGCTCACCCTGCGCATCCGGCGCGGGCGCCTGCTGTTTGACAATGTCAAGACTGTGCTTTACTCCGGCTTTTTCCTGATTGCCGCGGTCTACCTGAGTGTTGTGCTGGAGGATGTTCTGGACAGCAGCGCAGAGTCCTATCTGACCGCCTATCTGGCGCTGAATGCGTTCTGCATCCTGTTTGCCATCACGATTCTGGCGCTGGAATTTTCAAATTGCAGCATCAAGAGTCTGGAACACGAGAATGAAACGCTGGCGCAGCTGCTGGAATGTGACAAGCAGCAGTATGAGCAGGCAAAAAAAGACATGGAAAAAATCAACATCCGCTACCATGACCTGAAACAGCAGTATTCCCGCGCCACAGATGAGGAACGCGCCCGTCTGGAAGAAGAGATGAACAACCTGAACCTGCGCTATTTCACCGGGAATAAGGCGCTGGACATCACACTGACCCAAAAATCGGCACTCTGCGGGCAGGCAGGTATTCAACTGGTCTGCTCGGCAGACGGCAGCTGTCTGGAGAATATGAAGCACTACCACATTTACTCCCTGCTGGGCAATGCGCTGGACAATGCCATTGAGTGTCTGACGCAGGTAAACGATGCGTCTAAGCGGGTCATCACACTGGACATCAGCCGCTGCCGTGACATGGCGGTCATCCGCGTGCAGAACTACACCCCCGCACCGCCGACGCTGCGGGACGGCGCTATCGTCACAACCAAGCAGGATACCGAGGAGCATGGCTACGGCATAAAAAGCATCAAAAGCATTGCCGAGCTGTACGGCGGCACGGCAGACTGCTTTGTGGAGGACTCGATTTTTTACTTGGTGGTCACCTTCCCCTGCGGGAAAAGCCAAAAAGAAACTGCATAACCCAAAAGCGACTGCCGAAAGGCGGTCGCTTTTCTTCTTTGTCATTTGTGCCGTGTTTTTTGACATTTACGCCAACTGCATTGACCCGGTCAACGCTTCCCTTTATGATAGCTTTGTGAAAAAGATATGAACGGTTTCTGCAAAAGGGGAAGTGCACAGCCCTTGGCAGCAAGCGCATCGTATCATTCATCTGTGACAGTTTAGGAAGGAGAAAAACCTATGGCACAAAAGGAAACCTCAAGCAAGTCCCGCCGTTGGCTGGGCTTGTCCGGCGCGGCTGTGCTGGTGGCCAACCTTGTCCTGACCGGAACGACTATTGCGTTCCAGCAGGAAGGCGAAGTCAACCATGCACTCGGCATCGAAGGCGCTGGCGCATCTTACGGCGGCACGGAGTTCTCCGCTGACGGCACCCTGTCTGATGCAAGCTACGAAAAGTACATCGAAGCCGCTTATCAGTTCTGTGAGCAGGAAGAGGAAGAGGGCAGCGTGCTGCTCTACAACCGCAACAACGCTCTGCCGCTTTCCGAGTCTGAGCGCAACGTCACGGTCTTTGGCCGCGGCAGCATCGACCCGGTGTTCCGCAGCACCGCAGGCGGTTCCTCCACAAACCCGGATTACCAGAAAACCCCCGTTGACGCCCTGCAGGATGCCGGCTTCAACGTGAACCAAACCGTGCTGGACGCCTACGCTTCCGCCGCCGCGCCGAAAGAAAGAAGCGTTTCCAGCGTGGGCGAATATGACCCGGCGCTGTTCACCGGCAGCGTCACCGACTCGTTTGCGTCCTACGGCGATGTCGCGTTTGTGACGCTGTCCCGCTTTGCCACCGAGGGCAACGACCTTGCGATGGTCAACGACGAGGGCAAGCGTATGCTGGAGCTGGATGACAACGAGAAGGCAATCTTCCAGAAAATCAAGGATTCCGGCAAATTCAAGAAAACCGTCGTCCTGCTGAACTCCGTCTTTGCGATGGAGATGGACTGGCTGGACGAGTACAATGTTGACGCTGTGCTGTGGGTCGGCAACCCCGGCTTCTACGGTATGCCCGGCGCCATCCGCGTTGTGACCGGTGAGGTCAACCCCTCCGGTCACACCACCGCCACCTTTGCCGCCAACTCCCTGTCCGCGCCCAGTGCCGAGAACTTCGGTCTGCACGCCTACAACTACGGCAGCAAAACGCCCCGCGCGGCAGGCGACAGCTTTGTCAGCTATAACGAGGGCATCTATGTCGGCTACCGCTACTACGAGACCCGCTACGAGGACACCATCCTCGGTCAGGGCAACGCCGATTCCACGGTTGGCACCAAAGCCTCGACCGACGGCTGGAACTACGCCGAGGAGGTCTGCTTCCCCTTCGGCTACGGTCTGTCCTACACGACCTATGAGTACAACCTTGACAAACTGGACTACAACAGCGACACCGACACCTTTACGGCGACCGTCACGGTGAGCAACACCGGCGACAGGGACGGCAAGGCTACGGTGGAGCTGTACGCACAGACCCCCTACACCGACTACGACAAGCAGAACAACGTCGAAAAGTCCTCGATCCAGCTGCTGGGCTATGACAAAATCGACGTGGCCGCAGGTGCATCCGAGACTGTCACGGTCGATGTGCCCGGCTACTTCCTCGCGTCCTATGACGCCAACGGCGCGAAGGGCTACATCCTCGATGCGGGCGATTACTACTTCGCCGTCGGCAACGGCGCACACGAGGCACTGAACAATGTGCTGGCCGCCAAGTGCGGTGACGCCGTTGCGGGCAAGCTGATCGATCAGGACGGCAATGTCGTCACCGGCAACACTGCCGCCGTGGCCACCTGGACCGCCCCCAACACCGAGGTCGATACCCAAAAGTACCGCAACTCCCGTTACAACAGCGATGTGGAAGTCACGAATACCTTCGACGACGCTGATGTGAACTACTGGGCGAACGACGACGAAAAAATCACCTACCTGTCCCGCAGCGCGTGGGATACGACCTACCCCACCACGCTGGAGACCCTGACGGTCAACGATAAGCTGTACGACGGTCTGAATATGCAGACCTACGTCAAGGCAGCCGATGCCAAGAGCGTTTCCGACTTCAACCTCGGCGTACAGCTGGATGAGAAGATCAACTTCAGCGATATGATCGGCGTTGCCTTCGACGACCCGAAGTGGAACGACTTCCTTTCTCAGCTGACGCTGAGCGATCTGCTCATCAACATGGGCGACTCCAAGGGTATCAAGGCTGTCAAGGCTGTCAACAAGCCCGGCTGCACCATCGTCGATGGTCCCGAGGGCATGAACGGTCAGTTTAAGTACGGCGACCGCCGCAACTGCACCGGTTGGGCTACGCTGCCCATCGTCGGCGCAACTTGGAACCACGATGTGCAGACCCGCTTTGGCGAGATGTACGGCGAGGATGCGCTGTATGCGTCCATCCCCATCGCCTACGCGCCCGGCGCGGACACCCTGCGTTCTCCCTACTCCGGTCGTACCTCTGAGTATTTCTCCGAGGACGGCGTTCTCAGCTACTATGCTGCCAAGGCCGTTTCCCGCGGTATGCGCAACAAGGGTCTGATCGGCACGGTCAAGCACTTCTTCCTGAACGAGCAGGAAGCCGGTCGTCAGGGCATCTCCACCTTTGCGAACGAGCAGGCCATCCGCGAGATCTATATGCGCGCCTTTGAGGGTTCCCTTGCTGAGGGCGATTCTCTCGGCGTTATGACCGCTTACAACCGTATCGGCGTTATGTACGCTGCCGCCAATCAGGGCATCCAGCACATCCTGCGCGACGAGTGGAACTACGGCGGCTACATCATCGATGATGCTCTGACTGCGTCCGAGTATTCCTCCGCCCCCGAAATGCTGATGGCAGGCAACAACATCTTCTGCCTGGATACCGCCCGCCCGAACGAAATCGAGAAGCTGATCACCAGCACCGATGACGGCGACCTGCTGCAGAAGGTCATCGACTCCAACCATTATCTGTACTACATCATGCTGCAGTCCTCTATGGGCGGCTCCGGCGCGGAGGACGTTGTCGTTTCCGACGCAGCCCCGTGGTGGCAGACGACCCTGCGCGCTCTCGATGTTGTGTTCTGCGCACTGGCCGTTGCCGCTGTCGTGATGTATGTGCTGCACACCTACACGGACGTTTTCTCCGAGGAAAAGCGGAAGAATCGTGCCGCCAAAAAGAATTGATGGAGGTGGAACCTGATGAATAAAGGCTTGAAAAATAAAGGGCTGGGCAGCTGGTTCTGCCTTGCCGCAGCGCTGGTCGCGCTGATCACCGGCATTGTATTCCTGCTCACACAGGCCACGGCCGCCCCTCTGGGTCACTCCGGCACGATGGCTGGCGTGGTGCTGCTGGTCGGTGCTGCCGCTTCGCTCGTTTTCTTCTTTGTTTCCGTTCCGTTCAGCGCGCTGATTCAGGCGGTCATTTATAACATTGCCCTGTATCTTGTCGTTGTGCAGTTGTATTTCGTCTTTGCCGATGTCATCAACCATGTCACCTTTGCGGGCGGCAACGCCGGTCTGTGCGTGTTTTATATGGTCGGCACGTTCATTGCCTGCCTGCTCAGCGTGATCGCCTGCTTCTGCAAGCAGACGAAAACCGGCGAGGCAAAAGCCACCGGCAAACAGTTTGCTGCCGCCGGTGCGGTGGTCGCGGTCGCTGCGGTCTGCGTGGGCGCTTTCTCCCTGCAGAGCAGCAGCCTGCCCTCGGCCGACAATGCGGAGGTTGCCCCCGATGCGGCGCAGACTTCTGCCGATGGTCCCGTTATGAACTACAACGATAACGAGTATGTTTCCAAGACGCTGGATGACCTGATTGCCATCCCGCAGGAAACCTGGGAAGCCAAGGAGCCGAACGGGGAAGTCGCCTACTTCTTCGAGGGCCAGTACACCGAAGGCTTCGGCACCTTCGTGGATCCGGGCTGTCTGGATATGTACTGCTACACCGACGGTTCGATGTGGGGTTCCTTCAGCGGTCCCAGCACCTCCGTGGGCAGCGACTCTATCTCCCATGTTTACGGCTACTGGTACAACTACGATGAAAACGGCGAGAAGAACTTCGTCATTCATCTGCTGGGCAATCAGGACGCCGACGGCACTGTGCGCCCCACCGATGTGGAGGGCGGCGCAGATGCGGATGTCTTCATCTTTGACACCGACCACGGCGCATACAGCATGGAAGCCAGCCTGAGCTATGGCGTTTATGGCGGTGCGTTCACCCGTAACATCAACATCTACGGTCAGCCCTATGCCCCTGCCAAGAGCCTGACGATCGATGCCTCCAACCTGCGCACCTTCTACACGGGCGACACCTTCAACCCGGGCGAGCTGGTTGTGACGGCTACCCGCGCCAACGGTGCGGAGGAGTCCATCTGGGGCGGTCGCTTGACCTTCACCGGTTACGACAGCGACACCACAGGCACCAAGACCGTGACGGCCTCCTTCCTGGGTGCAACCGCTACGTTTGAAGTGCAGGTCGAGGATCTGGTCACCGAGCAGTACACCGGCAGCTATGAGCTGGTGCAGGGCGAGACGCCCACCGCAACGGATGCCGTGCTGCTGGTGGATTACTCCCACAAGGTCTGCACGCTGACTGCCGCCGACGGCTCTGCCTCTATCACCGGCACGCTGGTGGATGCGCAGGACGATGCCCTTACCATGACCCTGAACGGCAGCGATGCCCTGACGGTGCCCATCACCGAGGGTGAAGACGGCAGCAAGCAGCTGACCATCCCCGCCCACGACGAAATCGTCTCCGGCTGGGGCTCCAGCACCACCTACTCCATCAACGAGGCTGTGGTCACGCTGGCGGCAGAGTAAGCGTCCATTGCCCCTGATGAAACATAACGGTACTTGCTGAATAAAAGCCGCGTCTGATGTCTGCTTGCAGGCGTTGGATGCGGCTTTTTTTATGAGAAGGGAAAAATATATGCAAAGTACAGAACTTTTGCTGAAAGAATTGACCTTGGAAGAAAAATGCGCCCTGCTTTCCGGCGCGGAAACCTTCAAAACGCGGGGTATGCCCGAACACGGCATCCCGCAGATCTGGCTGTCGGACGGTCCCCACGGCTTGCGCAAGCAGGCGGGGGAGAGCGACCACTTGGGGCTGAACCCCAGCGTGCCCGCCACCTGCTTCCCCACGGCGTCGGCTGTTGCGAACAGCTGGGATGCCGCGCTGGGCGAGAAAATCGGCGCAGCCTTGGGCGAGGAAGCCGCTGCACAGGAAGTGTCGGTGGTGTTGGGACCGGGGCTTAACATGAAGCGCAACCCGCTGTGCGGTCGCAGCTTTGAGTATTTCTCCGAGGACCCGTATCTCGCGGGCAAGCTGGCGGCGGGATATATTCGGGGCATCCAGTCCAAGGGCGTAGCCGCCTGCCCGAAGCACTTTGCCGTCAACAGTCAGGAAACGCGGCGTATGGCTTCGGATTCCATCGTGGACGAGCGCACCCTGCGGGAAATTTACCTGACCGGGTTTGAAATTGCCGTCAAAGAGGGGCATCCCCGCAGCATTATGTCGTCCTACAATCTTGTGAACGGTACCTATGCCAACGAGAATAAGCACCTGCTCATGGAAATTTTGCGCGGTGAGTGGGGCTTTGACGGCGCGGTCATCACCGACTGGGGCGGAAGCAACGACCACGCGCTGGGTGTGAAAAACGGCTCCACGCTGGAAATGCCCGCGCCCGGTGGGGACAGTGTGCGCGAACTGCTGGCGGCGGTGGAAAGCGGGAAAATCTCTGAATCCGACATCGACGCCCGCTTGTCAGAGTTGCTGCCGCTGGTGTTTGATACCAAGGCTGCGCTGGACGCTGCCCCGCGCGAGTTTGATGCGGCAGCCCATCATGCGCTTGCCCGCCGCGCCGCCGAGGAAAGCCTTGTGCTGCTGAAAAACGAGGGCTCTTTGCTGCCGTTGGCGGCGGGCAGCAAGGTGGCTGTCATCGGCGACTTTGCCAAAAATCCGCGCTACCAGGGCGCAGGCTCCAGCATGGTGAACTCGACACAGGTGGATGTGCTGCTGGATAAGCTGATCGACTCCGAGTTGAACGTCATCGGGTATCAGCAGGGCTTTGACCGCCACGGTAAGCCGGATGCTGCTTTGCAGAAATCTGCCTGCGAACTGGCGATACAGGCGGATACAGTTATTCTGTGCATGGGTCTGGATGAAATCGCTGAGAGTGAGGGGCTTGACCGCAGCAATCTGCGCCTTGCGCAAAATCAGGTGGATCTGCTGCAGGCTGTGGCGGCCGTCAACCCGAAAATTGTCGTGGTATTGTACAGCGGCAGCGTAGTCGAAACGCCGTGGCTGGACAACTGCCAAGCCCTGTTGTACGCCGCCTTAGGCGGTCAGGCGGGGGCGGGCGCCGTTGCGGATGCACTGACCGGCAAGGTCAACCCCTGCGGCAAGCTGGCAGAAACATGGCCGTTGGCCTACGCCGACATCCCCAGCGCCGCCGACTTTGCCACCCGCCGCAAGACTGTGGAGTACCGCGAGGGGCTGTACATCGGCTACCGCTACTTTACCACGGCGGAAAAAGCTGTGCGCTTCCCGTTTGGCTATGGTATGAGCTACACGACATTTGCGTACAGCGATATGGTCGCCGATGAACAGGGGGTCAGCCTTACCGTAACGAACACCGGCAGTGTGGCAGGAACGGAAATTGTGCAGCTGTATGTTGCTAAAAAGAACAGTGAGCTTTTCCGCCCTGCAAAGGAACTGAAAGGCTTTGCCCGCGTAACGCTTGCCCCCGGTGAGAAACAGCGCATCACCATCATGCTGGACGATAAGGCGTTCCGTTTCTGGAATGTCAAGGCTAACCGCTGGGAAATCGAGGGCGGCGAGTACGAGCTGCTTGTTGGCGCAAGCGTGGAGGACATCCGGCTGTGCGAGAAAATCTCCGTGCATGGAACGGCTACCGTGCATCCGTATGAAGATGTGGACCTGGATTGCTATTATAAGGGCGATGTGCTGAGCGTTTCCGATGCGGACTTTGAAAAGCTGCTGGGGCATCCCATCCCGAAC
>ENA-OVFR01002001-OVFR01002001.1-human-gut-metagenome-genome-assembly--contig:-NODE-2001-length-9672-cov-14.856712_pt1 | contig 9672 bp, 11 predicted proteins | sample MGYA00237762_ERZ505403 | MGnify/ENA primary metagenome ERZ505403 (study PRJEB26158, sample SAMN06016376) | human gut metagenome | biome: human gut; feature: ankylosing spondylitis patient; material... | reverse complement strand
GGGCATACTCCAAGGGCTTATTGTATAGCAGCCAGTCCAGTTCCGCCCGCTGTGCCGGGGTGCTGCCGTACTCATCCTCGACGGCGATGCAGTCGATGGCAAGAGTGGTGCCATCTTCGAACCGGGTTTCCACCCGGTTGGTGTCCATATTGTAGCGGCAGGAAAGCAGTTTGTTCATGGTGAACCTCATTTCTATATCAAACGGTGTCTGTTTGGATGTCCTAAACCCTGCCATAGAACCGATGTGTCATGTAAGATTGTTGCTTGGATAAAACTGGGAATTTTTGTGCTGCTGATGCCTCAAAAATCCAGCAGGAAAGTCGCTCATTTTGAGACCATCTTGTCGGGCTGATTTTGGCTCTGCACACTTTTGCACATTTTCTGCACATCGCAAGGATGGATAACAGGTGCAAAGACGTGCAAGCGATGCAAAGAATGCAATAGAATAACAACGGTAAAATAACGGCAATTCGATCAAAACAACGTTTTAGCGTCAAATGATGAAATGGACAAAATGTGCCATTCGGTTCCTACGAATCAGTAGGCCGGGGGTTCGAGTCCCTTCCATCGCACCAGAAAATGCCGTGAAATCGAGAGATTTCATGGCTTTTTTGTTTTGTAAGCCATGGCTGCACGGTTTCTGCACGGTTTTTGCACGGTCGGTGTTATCCATGTCCGATGATGTAGGGCGCTGTATTGCATTGCAATCAGTGCCCTTTTTTGCATCAGGTGAGCAGTGCCAAGCGGAGCTTTGCCTTCATTTCCGGGTCGGCATCCTTGAGCAATTCCAGCAGAGCCGTCATGGAGATGGTGGGTTCGCCTGCGGCGGGTACAGCCTGCGGGCTGGGGGTGTCGGGCTTGGCATAGAAGCCGCTTTCAAACTTCTTGCCCAGCTCCACACGGGAGGACTGCTGGATATGGGCGTAGGTGTTCACCAGCATATCCGCACTGGCGTGTCCTGTGGTCCCCTGCACCGCCTTGATGTCACCGCCGGAGATCATCAACTGATAGGTCGCGCTGGAATGCCGCAGCCCATGAAAGACGATGCGGGGGAACTCCGGGTGTGCGTCCTGCCATTTCAGGAACTTTTTGCGGATGAGCACCGGCTCTACCGCCAGACCGTTGGGGAGCCGCAGCAGCATCCCGCTGTTGCGGTACCGCTCCGGGTCGAGGGCTTCTTCCCGCTTCAGCCGTTCCAGCCACTGCTTCAGTTCCTCCCGCAGGGCAGCGGTCATAAAGATGGTGCGGCAGGAGGCCTCGGTCTTGGTGTCTTTCAGGATGAGGGAGGTCTTGCTGCCCTCCAGCTTGTCCGGGAAGATGCGGAGGATGCAGCCCTTGTCCACCTGCGCCAGTGTGTCCTTCTGCACCCGCTGCATGGAACGGTTGACCGTGAAGGTGCCCATGCCGTTGGCAGCATCAAAGTCGATGTCCTCCGGGGTCAGACCTGCCACCTCCCCTTCTCGCAGCGCACCTACCAGCGTCAGGTGCACCGCCAGATGCAGGATAGGGTCCTCCATGCTGTCCAGCGCTGCCCGCATCTCGTCCACCTCCCAGATGCTGCGCTCTTGGGTGGTCTTTTTGGGCGCTTCCACCGGGACGGGGCTTTTGATGAGGATGCCCCACTCCACCGCCAGTAGAAAGGAATTGTGCAGAAGCTGGTGGACCTCATGGAGGGTAGTGCCGGAGAGGGTACGCTTCTGCTGCTTGGGCGAGAGGTCTCGCCGCTTGCCGCCCACATACTGCCCACAGGGGGTCTTGCTCAGGGTGTCGTACAGGGCTTCGATGTGGTAGGGTCGCAGCTTCTGCATCTGCATCTCCCCGATATAGGGGATGATGAGATTCTGGATGAGGGCCAGATTGGACTGGTAGGTCTTGGGTGCCCACTTGTGCTTGCTGCACTGCTTGGGCAGCCAGTCCATCAGGAACTCTGCCACCGTCACGGTGGACGGGATCAGGAAATTACCGGTCGCCAGCTCATGCTCGATCTGCTTCTGGCGTTTTACCGCCTCCTCTTTCGTGGGAAAGCTCTCCCATTTGTCGCAGCTCTTGCCGTGCTCGTCCTGATAGGTGTAGCGGACACTGTAAGAGCTGCCGCGTTTCGTGATATATGCCATAGATTTGCCTCCTTATCAAGCTGCCCGGTAGAGCCACGCATCGAAGCTGTCCTTCGGGATGCGGATGCTTCCGCCTGCCCGCAGGACACGGAACTCGGTGGTGCTGTTGCACAGGTTGTAGGCGGCACGCTGGCTGATGGCCAGCATCTGTGCGACCTCCTTTACCGTGTACACCAGCTTTGTGGTCTCAGGGCTGTTGGTCGGAGACTTGACGGCATTGGTTCGAGTGACCACCTCCATTGTAGCCGGATCAGAGTCCGACTGCAAGGACTTTTTCGTATAATCCAAAGATTTCACATTCTCGTACATTTTATTACACATAGGCATTGCTCCTTACTTATCATGGCGCATCGCAGGCTCCTGCGTGCGGTTCTCATAAAATCTGATGACTTCCGGCGGGATGCTGTCCAGCGTTTTCAGGGCGGCTTCATAGTCCTGCCGCAGCTTGGCATCCTCCAGACGCTTCAAGACGCTCCCTTCCTTCGCTTTGTTCAGCGAGGCAGAGAGCGTCTTGTTTTTCTTTTTCAGTTGTCTGTTCTCGGCGGCGGTCTCCGTAAAGGCGACCTGATAGAGGTTCAGTTCGGTGCGCATTTTGGACACTGCCGGGATATAGTTGTCCAACAGCTTGCCGATCTCCGCCGCACGGCTCTTGCCGTTGAAGGGATTGATACCCACCAGCAGGGCATCCAACTGCTCCTTCTGCTTGGTCAGTTGGGTCATTTCCTTAAACAGCCGGGGCGGGATGTGCTCCCGCCCGGTCTGGCTGGCACTTTCGCCACGTTCCAGCTCCGGGTACTGCTTGACCATGTGCTGCCAGAAATCGTCCTGCCACTTCACAAGGTTCTTGCGGTTGCCAATGATCTCTTTCGCGCTCAGCCGCCCATCAGCGGTCAGGGGCACAAAGCAGAGGTGCAGATGAGGTGTTTTCTCGTCCATGTGGACGACCGCAGAAAGAAAGGTATCCGGGCGCTGCCTGCCCTCCAAAAATTTCAAGGCGTACTCGAAATACGCCTTGATCTCGCTGCGCGACTTGTCCTTGAAAAACTCCGGGCTGGCGGTGACAAGCGCCTCCACCACTCGCACGCTGTCCTTGCGGACACGGCAGTGGGCGGCGGCTATCATACGGTCAGCTTCTTCCCGGTATCTGCCCTGCGGCTGCACCAGATAGAGGTTGTAGCGGCTCCGGCTCACATCAATATCCGGGTTGCTGGCGTACTGCTCTTTGGTGCGCTCGTTGTGGGCTTCGATGGGGCTGATGGCAGGCCCTTTGTACTTTTTGAACCTTAAAATGCCGTATTGGGCTTTCATAGATCACGCTCCTTCTTGAGTCGTACAAAAAATCTGTACGGACTTCAAATAACCTGTACGGTCTGTACGGTGTACGAATAGACAAAATACAAACGATAACACGCTTTAATTTGCTTCAATTCGCCGTACAGATGCGTACAAGTACAGACCGTACAGGTTGTACGAACTTCTTCCGTGAAAAAATGCACTTTTTACGGACAGGGGTGGACAAGCGGCTCGATGCCCACGAAGCCACGCACCCTGCGGCCACCGGGCAGGTAGATGTTGTTGGTGGCTTCAAGGTTGTAGCGGCGGTCATTCTGGCGCAGCTCTGCGCTGAAACGGATAGCCGACACGCTGTGGCAAGCGTTGTCCTCGCACCACTGCTTATAAATGTCGTAGAACTCCTTGGAGCTGATGGAATAGTCCGCCTTGAAGCGGAAGTAGCCCTCGGACTCCATGAAGTCGATGACGTTGTTGCTGCTGCGCTTGATGGTGTCCACGTTGGCGGCGGCTCGTTCGCTGACCGTGAAGCGGAAATCGTTCTGCACCAGCCGGTGCAGCCCTTCCAGACACCAGAGCAGGATGCCCTCCAACTCGGCGCACATCTTCTCCACAAGGAAGGGGTCGTCCGTGCGGTCGGCGGGCTTGTCCTTGGTGGTCAGGATGAGCTGGCGGCGGAAGAAGCCGTCCGAATGGTCGTACAGCGAGGTCAGCGCACCGTTGCCAAAGCAGAGGAACCGGGCGTAGATGTCCCGCTGGTAGCTCTGGACACCCTTGCGCTCCAAGTCCAGCTTGGCTTCGGCGGTCACGATGGTCTTGATATAATTCGTCTTGGGCAGGGCGTTCATGTCCATGTCATCGTCGATCATCAGCAGGCGGCGCTCCAGATCAGCACGGGCAAAGCGGTTGTTCTCCACTTTCTGGACGCTGCCGTTGCTGGCGGCATCTCCCATGAGCCGCTTGAGCACCAGCCCGATGCGGGACTTGCCCTCGCCGCCCTTGCCGACAATGAGCATCATCTTCTGTCCCTTGGTGCTGGGGATGAGACAGTAGCCCAGATATTCCTGCAAGGTGGGGATGTCGGCATCGTCCAGCAGCTCGTGCAGAAAGGTCAGCCAGCGATCAGGGCTGGCGGCTTTGGGGTCATACCTCACAGGCAGGCGGTTCTGGCAGAACAGGCGGCTCTCCTGAAAGGTGCCGTCCGGCAGATGATATACGCCGTTCTGGAGGTGGATGCAGTCCTGCTCGATGGGAAACGGGTCGGAAAAGGCCAGCAGCTTGATGGTCTCCAGAATGTTGGTGACCTTTTTGGACAGGCCGGAGGTGACATATTCCTCGATGTTCTCCAAGATGCGCTGCTTGATCTCGCTCTCGTCCTCCACCGGGCCGTCCAGCGTGTACAGCGTACTGTTGACGCATTTCAGCGGCCACTGTTCCAGAAAGGCGCGGCCAAACTGGACTTCATCGATCTTCTTGCCGTTGTACCAGTCCGGCCATAAGGGGTTGCGGGAAATGTTTTTCTTCATATAATCGCTCTCCTTTAGAAAAGTGAAGTGGTGGGTCTCACCGTGAGACCCACCACTTCAGGTGAATAAATTATCAGGCGCACTTCGCCAGAGCAAGGCGGTCGGTGCGCTCCTCCAGCATCAGCAGGTACGACCCGGACAGCAGCTGTGCGGCGGCATCGGCCTTCTGCTGGGGTGTTCCAAATGCAACGCAGTCCGTCAGGTGCTCGACGGTCTCGGTCATGTGGAGAGCTTCCACGAACCGCTCGTCCAGCGGTTCTTCCGGGCTGGCGGGCTTGTAGCGCTCCTGCCAGTCGTGCAGCAGGTCAAGATAATCGGTCAGCACCCGCAGGCAGTAGGCGATATCTGCCCACTGCTCGTCCGTCAGGCCACGCTTGGGCGGCAGCAGGGCGATGGCATTGGCGGGCGGCTTGTCCGGGTCAAGCCCGAAGTCACTTGCGAGCTTCTCGGCGGCTTGCCGGGGGTTCAAGTCGAACAACTTGGCGGTGAGGTCGATGGCATCTCCATTGGCTCCACAGCCAAAGCAGTAATAATAGGTGTCGTTCAACTTCATGCTGGGGTCGCTGTCGGAATGGAACGGACAGCACACCATGCCATGGCGGTCGGGCTCCATGCCGTACATCTCTCCCACCTGCCGAACGGTGATGGCGGACTTGATCTTTTGATATAAACTCAAAATTTCTCCTTTGGTCAAAGGCTCTGGCACGGATCAATTTGATCCCTGCCACGTTCAAAGCCGGTCTCCCTTGCTGCCTCCCGACAGGAAATCTTTTTGGACTCTGTGTCGGCCCCATGCAGGGCGCTCGCTCCCCCGATGGGAGGTCTTGGCGGTCTGGGCAGTTCGGACGGTCATTCTGTTGTCAAGGTTCTGTTATGAAAGATATTTCAGAGGGCTTTCGCGGGAAGCCCTTAATATGTTCGCTGCCGGGGAGTTAATATGTTTTCTTTCTGTCTATAGGATAGCACCGCAATGGCCGCTGTGCCGTATATCCATAATGTCGGAAAACAGGTGCAGAAACTGCAAAATTCCACGCTTATGGACAGGAACCGCCGGAAGTGGTATACTGTGCAAAAAACATCGGAGGTGCGACCATGAACATCAAGCTGACACTGGGAGAACGGCTCAAAGACCTGCGTGTGGAGCGGCATCTGAAGCTGGAAACGCTGGCAGAACAGACAGGTCTGTCCAAATCGGCACTGTCGAAGTATGAGAGCGACGATGTGACCGACCTCAGCATTTATGCGGTGACAACGCTGGCTGAGTTCTATGGCGTGACCACGGACTACCTGTTAGGTGTGACGGAAAACAAAAAACGCCCAGATGCAGTCCTTTCGGACTTGCATCTGAGCGATGGCGCAGTGGACGTATTAAGAAATGGAAAATTCAATCATCGGCTGCTGAGTGAGCTGATCGTGCATGAGAATTTCCAGCGGTTCATGACCGATCTGGAAATCTATGTGGATGGATATGTCAGCGCAAACATTCAAAACCTCAATGCTGGTCTGGAAGCGACCCGGCAAATGCTGAAAAAGAAGTATGCAGCAGATGAAAATGATCTGTACATGAGCACCTTGAAGCTGGGGCAGATCGATGAAGATGAGTACTTTGGCCGGGTCTTGTATGATGAACTGGTGGCTATCCTGAAGAACATCAAGACGGAACACCGCAAGGACAAGACCACTTCGGATGGTGCGATGGTCGATAACTTGATGAAGGAACTGGAGGATGCACAGAAACTTGAAGGGTCTGCGGATGAAAAGAAGATCCGAACGGCATTGAAGGCAATCGGCATCAACTACGATAAGCTGACAGAGGATGAAAGAAAGCTGATAAAAAAGATCCTTTATAAAACGGCAATGCTAAAACCGGGGACACTTGCAGGCAACCGGGGAAAGCACAGACGTTGATTGGGGTCAGGCATACTCTGAAAACTGGGAAAAACGCTGCTGCGGCAGAACGGGAGAACGTACACCATTGGTTCCTTTGCAAGCCTGCGCTGGGTGGCAAAGATCGTCAACTGCCACGCACATCCGCGCATCCTTCTGCCACAGAACAGGTGCTTGTCGGAGCCTCTCGCAGCCCCTTTTCCGCATCAGCCGGAACCAAGGTGTAACACACTAGACTTTGCAAGCAAAGTCGTGTGCCAACGAGCGTTCCGCCGCTCTTTGGATTCTTCCCGGCAGGGCACTGGAAAATGGGGTGCCCTGCGCAGAACGGGGTGCATTCGTCACCTCGCACGAAAAACAGCGCGCAGGTTTTACTTGACAATTCGCAGAATATGCACTATCATAGCCATAAGATGAATATAATGTTTATAACGATATACTCAATTTGAGAGTGAGGTGTTTCATGGCAATCAATGATAGTGCTGTCGTCCCACTTTACCAGCAGGTAAAGGATGACATTCGTGCCGCGATCGAGAGCGGCAAATACAAAACCAATGAGAAGATCCCCCCGGAGCCGGAGCTGAGTGCGGAGTACTCGGTCAGCCGCATCACGGTGCGCCGTGCCGTGGAAGAACTGTGCGCCGAAGGGTATCTGGTCAAAATGCAGGGGCGGGGCACCTTTGTCAGCAAGCCCCGCATCCATCGCAAGTTTACCAGCGGCAAAGGTGCTGCCAGCTTTACGGAGATCTGCAAAGAAAACGGCATGGTGCCGGGTGCCCGGCTGCTGAACCGTCAGATCGTGCCGGTGCGTAAGGATGAAGAAGCCTTCTTCCATGTGGGTTCGGATGCACTGCTCATCTACATCCAGCGTCTGCGCACCGCCGATGGTCAGCCGATATTTCTGGAGAACCTGTTCCTGCCCTACGAGCCTTATAAGAACCTGATGAGCGAGAACCTCAATGATGTTTCCATGTTTGACGCCATTGAGCGCATCTCCGGGCTGCGTCCTGCGACGGCCGGCCGTCAGCGTATAGAGGCAGTTCGCGCCACAGCAGAACAGGCACAGCTGCTCAATCTTTCGCTGGGCGAGCCGCTGCTGTATCTGAACGCCTACTTCCATGACCAATATGACCACCCGCTGTGCATCGGGCGGCAGTATTACATTGGAAGCCGGTATATGTTTGAGTTTTAAGCGCAGATCAATTCTCTCAAAAAGAGCGTCTCTTCCCTGCGGAAGAGGCGCTCTTTTTGTCGTTCTACGGAAGGTTATTGGTGAAACTGCAAAAATATGACGGTGCAGCTTTGTGCACGTTACCAAAGCTGAGATTATTTTGACAAAACCTCTTGACGTCTGTGTGAAATGTGGTAATATGTACATGACGATTATGACGTCTATAACGAATAAGACGATACAGACGCCGAAGAGATGAAGAAAACACAAGAAAGGTCGTGGGTGCGTATGAACCGAATCATTCTTGCTTCGCACGGAGGGCTGTCTGCCGGAATGAAGGACACCGTGCAGATGATCCTTGGCGAGCTGCCGAACCTTTATGCCCTTGCTACCCTGCGGGATGAGACCGAGCCTATCACGGTGGCGGCACGCCGGCTGCTGGATGGCTTTGCGGCAGAGGATGCTGTGTACATCGTGACCGATGTGATGGGCGGCAGCGTGAACAACGAGATGCTGACCCTGTTGCCGGAGTATCCGGCGGTGCACCTGATCTGTGGCATGAACGCTTCTCTGGTGCTGACCCTTGCTTCCAACGACGAAGCCCTGACACAGGACGAACTGGCCGAGTGCATTGCAGATGCCAAGGCGCAGATCATTGATTGCAACCTGCTGCTGAAAAACGCAGCCCAAGATGAGGAGGATGACCTATGATCAAATTAGTACGTCTGGACTACCGCCTGCTGCACGGTCAGGTGGTGTTCTCGTGGACCGGCCATGTGGGCGCACAGCGTATCATCGTGGTGGACGATGACGCCGCCAACGACGAGATGAAAAAGTCCGCCCTGCTGCTGAGCAAGCCCGCCGGTGTCCGGGTGAACATCTTCACGGTGGACAAAGCCATCGCCAAGATGCCCAAGGTGGAGCAGCTGGACGAGAAGATCATGATGATCTTCGGCAACCTGCTGGCCGCTCAGGGGGCGGCTCTGGTGGAGAGCTTTATGAACGGTGCGCTGAGCCTGTTGGCTGGCTGGTTTGGCCCGGATACGGTGCTGCACATGGCCACCGGCGGCGCAGCGCCCGCTCCCTCCATCTCCGACGGCTCTGCCGCCATTGCCATCATTGGCGGTGCCGACGGCCCCACCGCCATCTTTGTCACCAGCTTCTACGATGCCCAGGCCCTGTGGGGCATGGCGGTGAAAGTGTTCTCCAACGTAGTGGTGGTGGTGCTGAACTATGTGTTCAGCAAGCTGATCATCTTTAAGAAAAAGTAAGCAAGACCCTCCCCGGCTGTGCCGGGGAAGGTTTTCAAATCAAATCATCTTAGGAGGTACGGTATTATGAAACGTGGTCTGAAAGGTTTTGCATTTCTGGTCTCCGGCCTTGTGCTGGGCATCATCGGCGCAACGGTGTCTGCAACGGCCATTGCCCTGAGCGCTGTCGGCATGGCGAAGGTACGCCGTGCCACCAAGAACTAAGAAGCTGTTTTCAAAACAACTTCGATTCAGGAGGAAAAAAGCATGAATCGTGAAGAGATCCTGTCCCACGTCGATCACACCCTGCTCAAGCCTGAGGCTACCTGGCCCCAGATCCAGACCATCTGTGATGAGGCTATTGCCAACCACACCGCATCCGTCTGCATCAACACCTGCTATGTAAAGCAGGCGGTCGAGTATATGGCGGGCCG
>ENA-OVFR01001998-OVFR01001998.1-human-gut-metagenome-genome-assembly--contig:-NODE-1998-length-9684-cov-3.091598_pt1 | contig 9684 bp, 5 predicted proteins | sample MGYA00237762_ERZ505403 | MGnify/ENA primary metagenome ERZ505403 (study PRJEB26158, sample SAMN06016376) | human gut metagenome | biome: human gut; feature: ankylosing spondylitis patient; material... | reverse complement strand
TATCTTCCAGCCGTTTTTCACGTCCATGCGCAGAAGTCCGCCCGCTGCGAGCATCAGCAATGCAGAGATGCGCGCAGGCAGATAGTTCGCAATATCATCCGCCTTCGCAGGCATAAGGCCGATGTCCTTATACGGCGGCTCGACGTAGCCGAGCATCGAGTCCATCGTATTCACAGCCTTGTAGAAAAAGCCCAGCGGCGCGCCGCCGATGGCAAGGTACAGCAGCGGTGCGACCACGCCGTCTGACGTGTTCTCCGCCACGGTCTCGACCGCGGCGCGCGTCACGCCCGCATCATCGAGCGCCGCCGTGTCGCGTCCCACGATCATCGAAACGGCGCGGCGCGCTGATTCGATGCTGCCGTGCTCGAGTTCGTGATACACCTTCATGCTCTCATCCCGCAGCGACTTTGCCGCCAAGATCTGCCAGCACATGACGCTCTCGACCGCGAGGCGCAGCCATGGGCTCACTCTGCCGCAGAGACCAAGAAGTAGCGCTGGCACCGCCGTCGCAAGAAATGCGACGATCAACCACAGCACCGCGCCCGCCGCGCGCTCGCCGCGCGGCGTTTTGGGGAAAATCCTCCGCAGGACGCACTCCAGCGCGCTGATCGTCTTCCCGATCAGCACGACCGGATGCGGCAGGCTGTGCGGATCACCCAGAACGCAGTCGATGCCAAAGCCGATGAGAAGCGGCAAAATGAGGCAAATCATGGTTTCTCCTCCGACTGCATCGTGAAGATATACACGGGGTTCTGCCCCGCCATCAGGTGGTACGATCCCGCCTTTTTGCCGCGGGCGATCTGGACGGAGACGGCCTCCGCCTCGGTAAAGGCAAAATCCTTCATGCACGCCGTCAGCTCGGCGATGCTCTCAAGCGAGACGGCCGTCGCCACGATGCGGACGTATGGATTTTTGGCAAGCAGCATCGACAGAATATCACGCAGGTTGCCCGCGCTGCCGCCAATAAAGACGTGCGTCGGTGCAGGCAGATCGCGGCACGTCTCCGGCGCAGTGCCGGAAACGACCGTCAGGTTCTCCACATGGAACGCCGCTTGATTCTTTTTCAACAGCTCGACCGCGTCGTCTCTGCGCTCAACGGCGTAGACATGACCGCGCTTCGCCTGAAGCGCCATCTCGATGGCGACCGAACCCGTTCCCGCGCCGATATCATAGCAGACGGCGCGCTCGGTCAGGCGGAGCTTCGAGAGCGCGACGGCGCGCACCTCGCTCTTGGTCATCGGCACAACGCCGCCCTCGCCCGCGCCGCGCAAAAACGCCTCGTCCGGCAGTCCGTGCGTCACGATGGCATCGGGATGGTCGTTTTCGATCAGCACGGCGCTCAAGGGCGCAAAGGCCTTGTCTTTCAGCTCCTCCGCCGTACCGGTGGTGACGGTCTCGAGGCCGTTTTCCGCCAGCGTTCGGCACAGGTCGTTCACGCCATTCTCGCCGCCGACGAGCGCGAAAACGCGCGCGTGCGCGCGCACGTCTGCCGTGATGTCGTGCGCGCGGCCATGCAGGCTGACGACATGAACGTCCTCATAGGACGTTTGCAGCTTTGCACAGAGGTAGGAAAGCGAGCTCAGGCCCGGCAGCACGCTGACCTCGCAGTCAGAAAGCAGCGGCAGCAGCTTCCTCGTGCCGCTGAAAAAGCCCGTGTCGCCCGACATCACGACCGCGCTTTGCCGGTATTCACAGTGCGCGTGAATGAAATCCGCGATCTCCTGTGGTGCGATGGCGGCATAAGTCTTCTGCCCGCCGCGCGCGGCGGCATCCAGCATGCGTCTCGCGCCGATGAGGCAGTCCGCCTCTTCGATCGCGCGGCGCGCCTCCTGCGTCATCGCATCCCTGCTGCCCGGCCCGATACCGACGATCTTCACACTCTGCGCGAATCGGAAACCAAAGCGGCACTCCAAGCTGTCCAGCACCTGCGAAAAGGACTTCCCCTCCCGCTGCTTTGGCCGTCCGATCACGAGCACATTTGCCCCGGCCTTTCGCGCCGCGGCGACCTTGGCGGCAAAGCCGCCCGCCTCGCCGCCGTCCTTCGTCACGAGCCACTTAGCCGACACGGCGCGCAGCATGGCCGTGTCCATCTCCTCGGAAAACGGCCCCTGCATCGCTAAAATGTGCGACGGCTGCACGCCCGCCTCGCGACAGAGCGCGAGCGACACGTCCAGCGGCAGCACGCGCGCATAGGCTCTATCTGTAAAGTCTTTTACCTTGCTATACGTTTTCAGATCCTTGCTGCCGGTCGTCAGCAGGATATTTCCGTCCGTCTTCGACAGGAACAGCGCTGCTGCTTCCGCATTCAACACGCAAGTAAAGTCAGATACCTTGTCAGACTCCTCGCGCAGAAGGCGCAGATATTCTGTCCCTGTCTCCGCGCAGGCGCGCGCAGCGCTCTCGGTGATCGATGCCGCGTAGGGGTGCGTCGCGTCGATCACCAAATCAAATTTCGTGTCGGAGAGCATTTGAATGATCCCGTCCACCGGGATACGCCCCGAGCGCACCGTCACGTTGCCCCCTTCGGGCAGGAGCGTTTCACCGTATTCCGTTGCTACGCAGGCCGTGACGGAGACCGGCTGGGTGCTCAAAAGCTCCACGAGTCGGCGCGCCTCCGTCGTGCCTGCGAAAATGCAGATCTTACACATTTTTGTACCCTCGCGGCGTGATGAGCCGCCCCGCAATTTCCTTCGTTGATACGTTGCCGACGATCACCGTGCAGAACATATCGACCTCTGCCTCTCTGAGCTCCCCGAGCGTCAGGGTGCGCCAGCTTTCCCCCGCGCGGCCGATGTTGCGCGCGATGCCGCAGAGGCGGCTGTCCGGCAGGTCGCGCAGCAGGATATCACACGCACGCCTCAAATGTGCGGGCCGCGAACGGCTCGCGGGATTGTAAAGGGCGATGGTCAGGTCGGCCTTTGCCGCGTGCGTCAGGCGCTTTTCGATGGTCTCCCACGGCGTCAGGCGGTCGCTCAGGCTGATGACGGCAAAGTCGTGCGTCAGCGGCGCGCCCAAAAGCGCCGCGGCGCTGCATGCCGCCGTCAGGCCGGGGACGACCTCGATCTCAGGCTCTTCGCTCTCGCCGCGCAGCTCGTACACGAGCGCCGCCATGCCGTAAATGCCGCTGTCGCCCGAGCAGACCATCGCCGCGGTCTTGCCCGCGCGCGCCAGATCAAGCGCGAGCGCGCAGCGCTTTGCCTCCTGCGTCATGGGCGTTTCATAAAACGCCTTGTCCGGATAGCGCTCCTTCACAAGGTCAACATAAACTCCGTAGCCAACGATGGCGTCGCATCCGCGCAGCGCGCGGTCGGCGCGGATCGTCATATCCTCATAGCTGCCGGGGCCGATGCCCACCACGATCACTTTACCCAAAGGTAACCTCCCAATGCTCCGCCGCCACGGCGACGGTCACGCCGTCCACCGCAGTCTTTTTCACCAATAATTTCTCCGCGCCGCGCATCGCCGCGCGCTCGCAGACGTTGCCGACACCCGTCATCTCCTGCACGAAGGGGGAATCCGTAAATTCGCCCGGTACGCTGCGCAATTCCTCTGCCGTGTAAAATACCGTCGGCCAGTTGTGCTTCGCGCAGGCGGCAAGCAGCCCCGCCTCCTGCTGCTTTAAGTCAATGGAATAGACGCCCTTGACCGCGCTTGGATCCAGCTGATGCGCAGAAAGCACCGCCGCAACGGCGGCTTCAATGGTTTCCTGTGCAGTTCCCCTGCGGCAGCCGATGCCGACACGCAATACTCTCGGCGTGAGGCGCAGCGTTTCGGCAAACGGTTCTTTCGTGCAGTATCCGATCACAATTCCCAGCGCGCCCTGCGTTTTTTCCACAATTCCGTCGGGCAATGCACCCTTGATCGAAAAATCGCTCACAAGCGGCACGTCGTGCTCTAAAATCTCCGCCGCGACCTTTTTCGCAAGCGGCATGCTCGAGATGGCGCAGCCGTTTTTCGCCGCCCAGGCATCGACGGCAAATTTACCGTTCACATCCGTCGCCGTCGTGATGACCGCCGATGCGCCGAGCGCCGCGGCAAGGCGGCGCGCCAGATCGTTCGCCCCGCCGATATGACCGGAGAGCAGCGGAATGACAAACTGCATTTTCTCGTCGATGCAGAGCACCGCGGGATCGGTCTTTTTGCTCACAAGATACGGCGCGATCTCACGCACGGCGATACCGCACGCGCCGATGAAGATGAGCGCATCCATCGACGAAAAGCGCTCGCGGTAGATGTCCTTCGCAAGCGGCAGGAAGCCCGCTTCTTCCAATCGCGGTACCGCGTAGCAGACGGTTTCCGCCTCCGCCAGCACCGCGCGAACGCGCCGCGCTGCCGCGCAGCCGCCGTGGCTGTAGGCAAAAATTGCGATCTTCATGCGTTCCCCTTGCGGTATTCCGTCGTAAAGTCGGGATGGTAGAGCAGCGAGCGCAGATACTCGCCGCCAAGGCAGCCGCCCACCACGATCAACGCCGTCTTTTTCATGCCGTTTTCCGTCACCGTCTTATGCAGCGTGCCCACCGTGCAGCGGAAGATCTTCTCCTCCGGCCATGTCGCCTTGTAAACGACAGCCGCGGGCGTTGTCTCTCCATAGCCGCCCGCAAGGAGCTCGCCTTGCAGCTTTTCTGTGAGTGAGGTGCTCAAGAACAGCACCATCGTCGCCTGATGCGCGGCCAAGCTGCGGATGGACTCACGCTCGGGTACCGGCGTGCGGCCCGCCGTGCGCGTGATGATGACCGTCTGGCTCACGTTCGGCAGCGTGTATTCCGCCCGCAGCGCCGCCGCCGCGCCGCAGAACGAGCTGACGCCGGGGCAGACATCAAAGTCGATGCCGCGCTCTGTGAGCGCGTCGAACTGCTCGCGCACCGCGCCGTAAATGCTCGGGTCGCCCGTGTGCAATCGCACGGTGGTCTTTCCCTCGCGCTCCGCCCGCTCGATGAGGGCGATGACCTCTTCAAGCGTCAGCTTCGCGCTGTCGTGAACCTCGCAGCCCGGTTTCGTGAGTGTAAGCAGCTCGGGATTCACCAGCGAACCCGCGTAGATCACCACATCTGCTTCGCCAAGGAGCCTTGCGCCCCGCAGCGTGATGAGATCCGGCGCGCCGCTTCCGGCGCCAACAAAATGTACCACGTTCAGCCCTCCCTGATCTGTTCGAGCAGTTCCTCCGCGCCTTCCGTTTCGCAGAGGAAACCGTATTCTTTCGAAAATAAGATTGCGCCGCTCTGGAGTTCGCCGCTCTTATAGCCGAGCATCGTGCCGATGCGCTGTCCCAGACGCACGAGGAAGGCATCCTTCAGCCCCTCTTCGTCCAGGATGCGCAGCGCGTCGTCGCAGGTGGCGCAGTGCAGAATTTCCTCCGTGCGTTCTGCGCGCAGGCCCAGCGCCGCGCTGTGCGAGGCGATGATCTCCATGCGGCAGTCGCCAAATTTCGAGTGCGTGTTCCACATGCCGCCCGCGAGCTTGACGAACTTACCAATGTGCCCGATGAGCAGCGCGCCGTGAAAACCGAATTCCTTGCAGAATTCCAGGCTGTCGCCGATGAAGTTCGACGTCAGCACCGCCGTCTTCGGGTCAAGCCCAATAAAATCGCGGATGTAGTCTGCGCCGTAGTTGCCGGGCGCAAGGAGGATGTAGTCCGCGCCGTTCTCGCGCCGCTGCCGCAGCTCCACGCGGATGGTGTCGAGCAATGCCTGCTCGCTCATCGGCTCGACGATGCCGGTCGTGCCCAGAATGGAGATGCCGCCCTCAATGCCGAGGCGCGGGTTAAAAGTCTTTTTCGCGAGCGCCTCGCCCTCCGGCGCGGAGATCGTCACGTCAATGCCGCCGTCGTATCCGACGAGCATGCAGACCTCGCGCACGTTCTCTTCGATCATTTTTCGCGGCACGGAGTTGATAGCCGCCGCTCCCACGGGCTGGTCAAGTCCCGGCTTCGTCACGCGGCCGACGCCCTCGCCGCCGTCGATGGTCACGCCGGACTTATCTGATCTTTTCACCGCGGCAAAAATGAGCGTGCCGCGCGTCACGTCGGGGTCGTCGCCGCTGTCCTTTTGAATGGCGCAGCGCGCCTCGTCCGCGAGCATCTGAATGTCCAGCACTTTGAGGTTCAGCTCGATGCCCTTGGGCGTTTGCAGGCGGATGGACTCCTTCCTCCTGCCCGTCAGCAGCATCCACGCCGCAGCCTTGGCCGCCGCGGCGGCGCACGAGCCGGTTGTGTAGCCGAGGCGCAGGCGCTTACCGTCCTTTACGAGATATTCTTCCATCTTTTTACCGCCTGATCTGATAGAGCAGGGCGTTGCAAATGGCCGCGGCCACGTTGCTGCCGCCCTTGCGTCCACGCGCGACGATGTACGGCGCGCGCGCCTTTTCGATGATGCGCTCCTTGCTTATCTCCACATTCACAAAGCCCACCGGCACGCCGATGATGAGCGCGGGGGCGGCTTTTCCCTCTTCCATCAGCTGCTCTAACGACAGCAGCGCCGTCGGTGCGTTGCCGATGGCGAAGATGCAGGGCTTTTCAAGCGCCGCCGCCTTTTCCATCGAGACGAACGCCCGCGTCACGCCGCGCGATCTCGCCTCCTGCGCGACATCGGGGTCGGACATGAAGCAATGCACCTCGCCGCCGAGGCTCGCGAGGATCGTCTTGTTGATGCCAGCTTTCGCCATCTGCGTGTCGGTGACAATGTCGCAGCCACTTTTCAGCGCGGCGATACCCTTCTGCACCGCGTGGTCGGAAAACGTCAGATTGTCGGCATAGTCAAAGTCCGCCGTCGTGTGGATGACACGCTTGATGACAAGCTCGTTTTCGGGGTCGAGCACGCGGTTTCCCAGCAGCTCCGTGATGATCTCGAAGCTGCGCTGTTCAATTTCCATCGGCTTCATCGGCTCACTCATAGCGGTGTTTCTCCTTTCGGCAGGCTTCAACAAAGCGCACCGCGGCGCTCAGGTTTGCGTAAAAGTGGAAATGCGGATAGCCCGCGTAGAGCGTTTCGCCCGCATACGCGCAGCGCCAGCTTCTTCCGCTCGGCTTTTCCGCGAGGAAGTCCTCGCCCGGATTTTCCGCATCCCAGCGGTGGAACTCGTGCGCGGGGATCTGCTCGCCCGCGGCAAACAGCATCGAATCCCGCTGCGCCGTCAATGTCGCGTAGCCAAAGCGCGTCAGCTTCCCCGCGTCGAAGCAGCTGCCCGATAAAACGCCCGCCATCGCATGTCCCGCGATGGACTGCGTCAGGTACATAAAGCCGCCGCACTCGGCGACGCAGGGCAGTCCCCTTTCCACCGCCGCGCGGATAAAAGCGCGTATGGCGGCGTTTGCCTCCAACCGCTCCGCGTAGAGCTCGGGATAGCCGCCGCCGAGGTACAGGCCGTGCAGGTCTTCCGGTAAGCGTTCATCTGACAGCGGGCTGAACGGCACAAGCTCCGCCCCTAAGCGGCGCAGGAGTTCCAGACTGTCTTCATAGTAAAAGCAAAATGCCCTGTCGCGCGCGACGCCGATGCGCACATGCTCGCCCGCCACCGGAATGTCCGGCGGCGTGAATGTAAGCGGCGGCGCGCTCTTCGTGATTTGCAGCAGCGCGTTCAAATCGATCGTCTCCCGCGCCTTAGCGGCGAGACGCTGCATCTTCTCTTTCAGATCGTCCACCTCTGCCGCGGTGATGAGGCCGAGGTGACGACTCTCGAGCGAGCAGTCGGGCATTTGCGGCAGAAAGCCGCAGGCGCGCACGCTGAAGCGTTCTTCGATCGCCCGCGCGAGCGTCGGATAGCTCATCGCCGTGCAGCCGTTCAGGATGACACCGCGGATGCGGTTTTCCGGCGCAAAGTGCAGAAAACCGTCGAGCACGGCCAGCACTGACAATCCCGCGCCCTTCGCGTTCAGCACGAGCACGACGGGACTTTCCGTCCGCTGCGCGACCTCAAAGGTGCTCGCGCGCGAGGAATCAAGGCCGATGCCGTCGTAATAGCCCATCACGCCCTCGATGACCGTCACGTCCTTCCCTGCGCCGTTTTGCGCAAGGAGGAAGCGCAGCGTGTCGTCGTCAAAAAAGAAGGGGTCCAAATTGCTGCTCTTCGCGCCGATGATCTCGCGGTGGAACATGGGGTCAATGTAATCGGGACCGCACTTCGCCGCGGCGACAGAAACGCCGCCGTCGACAAGCGCCTGCAAGATCGCACAGGTCACCGTCGTCTTGCCGCAGCCGCTGTTCGTTCCGGCAATGAGCAATCTCGGCGCTGCCTTCTGCATGGTCTCCCCTCCTTCTGCAATCTCTATAAAGCGTTTTTACTTGTATGCGCTACGGTACAAATTCCAATGTGCTGAAGCACTCGTCGTACTTCCCTCGCTCCAAATGATAGAGCTGCGCGATGTAGTCGCTCGTGAAGATCTCCTCCGGCGTGCCGATGCGGTCGATGCGGTCGCCCGCGACGCAGATGACTGTGTCCGAAATGCGCCGCGCCAGATCGAGCTCGTGGAGCGAGAGCAGCACGGCGAGGTCGTTTTCGCGCACCATGCGCTTGAGGACGGAGAGCAGTTCCAGTTTGTAGCGGATGTCCAAAAAGCTCGTCGGCTCGTCGAGCACGATAAGCTGCGGCTGCTGGCACAGAGCCCTTGCGAGCAGAATGCGCTGCCGCTGGCCGTCGCTGACGGCGGAAAACGGCGCGTCGGCGAACGCGAGCGCGTCCGCCTGAGAAAGCGACTGCTCGACGATCTTCTTATCTTCGTCCCGCAGGACGCCGAGCCTTCCCGTGTAGGGATAGCGGCCCGAGCTGACCACATCGCGGCAGGTCATGAGCTCCGGTTCGACGCGCGCGGTCATCAAGATCGCCATGCGCCGCGCGACGTCGTTGCGGCTGCGCGAGCGCATCGTCTCGCCATCCAGATACACTGTGCCGGAAAGCTCCGGCAGCTGACCGATGACGGTTTTCAGGATCGTCGACTTGCCCGAGCCGTTCGGCCCGATCAGCGTAACGATCTTTCCCCTCTGCACGCAGAGGGACACATCCTCGATGAGGGGCTTGCCGTGGTAGCCGACGGATAAATTCTTTGTCTCCAAATAGCCGCTCATTCCCGCCCCGCCTTTCTGCGCACCATCATGTAGATGACGACCGGCGCGCCGAACACCGCCGTGACCGAGCTGATGCTGACTTCCGTGGGCGCAAAGGCCGTGCGCGCGATGAGATCACACGCAAGGCAGAAGATGCCCCCGCCGAGGAAGCTCGCCGGGATCAGCAAAAGCGGCTCCGCCGTCTTGAAAAGCGCCTTCATCAGGTGCGGCAGCGCGATGCCGACAAACGAGATGGGGCCGGCGAAGGCCGTCACGCAGGCGGAAAGGACGCTTGAAAGCAGAATGAGCGCCGCGCGGAAGGCCTTGAGGGGAACGCCAAGGTTCTGCGCGTACACCTCGCCCAGCTGATAGGCGCGGATGGGCTTCGAGAGAAAGAAAACGAGCACGAGCGCCGCGCCGCAGACGATGGCCATGGTTCCGACATTTTCCCAGCTCATGCCGGAAAACGAGCCCATCGACCAGTTATGAAGGTTTACGATGTTGGAGTCGTCTGCGAAGGTGACAAGAAGATCGGTAGCCGCCGTGCAGATGTAGCCGATCATCACGCCGCAGATGACGAGCATGCTCATCCGCTTGACCTTCTGCGAGACGGCGAGCACAAAGCCCATGGAACCCATCGCGCCCACAA
>ENA-OVFR01001990-OVFR01001990.1-human-gut-metagenome-genome-assembly--contig:-NODE-1990-length-9699-cov-2.471900_pt1 | contig 9699 bp, 6 predicted proteins | sample MGYA00237762_ERZ505403 | MGnify/ENA primary metagenome ERZ505403 (study PRJEB26158, sample SAMN06016376) | human gut metagenome | biome: human gut; feature: ankylosing spondylitis patient; material... | reverse complement strand
CACATCCCACGCATGAACAGGCACCACGCCGCATGCCGGTCATCGTCCCACGCCGCCCCGTCATAACCCCGTACCGTCGCGTCACAATCTCGTCCCGCACCGCCCCCCTCCCCGGCCACCAACGCAACACAGCCGCGAGACCGCACGAGTACAATGGATATCCGGACGGCGAAAGGGGTGTCATGGGACGTCATCAGCGAGCGGAGACCCTTGGTCTGATCTCATTCCTGATCTGCGCGATGGTCGGCGCGATAATGATGTCGCTGTACATGCAGTTCGCCTCCCATTCGCTCAACCTGCATCGCGGCTGGTTCGCCCCGATTCGTCGCGTGTTCGAGATCCTCGCATTGTCGATCGTGTACGCGGCGACCGTGTTTCTCTCGTCATTCGCCCTACTCGGCGCAATCAACGGCATGATGGGGTCGGCGACGTTCAGCGGATACCTCACCCCCATCTGCGCCGGCTTCGCGGGCGTCGTCGGTTATATGACGTTCGTGCAGGCGGAGATGATGAACGCGAAGACGTTGGCCTCGCTGCTGCCGTTCTTCGTGATTTCCGGCGTGTGCACCGCCGGCCTGACCACCGACGACCCGTACTGGTACCACAACAATTTCTCGCAGCTCGGCGACCGCACCACGTTCGCGGCCCGCATGTTCAACTCGACGCTGATGCTCGCCGGAACGTGCATCATCATCGTCAGCTACTTCGCCATCTCGGAGCTGATCACCACCGAACGCATACAGCGAGCACGCCATCAGATGAACAAAAGCACCGGCACCGCCGCCGATGACCGCGACATCACGCATTTCACGTTGCGTATCGCCATCCTGTCGCTGCTGCTGACCATATCCGGGCTCATGTTCATAGGCATCGGCGCGTTCCGCTATACGCCGCACCCGATCATGCACAACGTGTGCGCCAAGGGACTGACGGTCATCATGGGCGTGTTGATGCTCTCCCTGCCGTGGCTCGCCCCGCGGATACCGAAGGTGATGTCGGTGATTTCCGCCTTGGCGATTCTGATCTGCTCTGCCATCGGCATCAGGATGCTGATGGGCCAGGGAACGCTCACCAATCTCGAAGCGCTCGCCGGACTGCTGTTTCTGGGATGGTTCATCGTCTTCTCAAGGCAAATCGCCGCAATCGAGGCCGATCGTCTGCACGATCAGCTGATGATGCTGCAGACCGGCACTGGTAACAGCACCGGTGCCGGCCCCGGCAATCCAGCCCGAGACGCGGACGGCTCCGGCACCAACGAGCAGGTCGCGGAACTGCAATCCCGCCTGTCGAACGACCGGTAACACGCAAGTCACCGGTCGGCGCCTGCCCAGCGTAGCGCACACAGCGCGCAGGTGCGAAGCACCTGCCACGAGATCTCAGCTGCCCTCGCGACGTACCGCCGGGCAATCAGAACTCTTGAGCAGCAGGAAGCTGCGCGCCTGGGCGGTGATGGCGAATCCCGCCTCATAGCTCAGCTCCGGCCCCTTGGGGTTGTATGTGTCGATGAGCAGCTGCCACTTCTTGCCATACCGCTCACTGGGCAGCGTGAACATGATCGGCTCGTAATGCGCGTTGAAAATCAGGATGAAGTTATTGTCCACCATCTGGTTGCCATACCAGTCGGCTTCCGGAATATCGGAACCGTTGAGGAACACCATCATCGAGAACGCGTGCGTGTTCGACCAGTCATCCATGTCCATGATTGATCCGGTGTGGTCGAACCATTCGATCTGCGGGATCGTCGAGACGTCCTCGCCCGGCTCACGCCCGGAGAAGAAGCGGCGCCTGTGCAGCACGGGATGCTCCAGCCGCAGATGGATCAGCTTGGACACGAACTGCAGCAGGTCCTCCTGCTCGGGCGTGGAGTCCCAGCTGCGCCACGATATCTCGTTGTCCTGGCAGTAGGCATTGTTGTTGCCCTGCTGGGTGCGTTCCACCTCGTCGCCGCCGCAGATCATCGGGATGCCCTGGCTGACCAGCAGCGTGGAGAACAGGTTGCGCAGCTGCCGCTGGCGCAGGTTGTTGACATCGCTAATGGTTGTGGGGCCTTCCACGCCGCAGTTCCATGAACGATTGTTGCTTTCGCCGTCGCGGTTGTCTTCGCCGTTGGCCATGTTGTGCTTGTTGTTGTACGTGACCAGATCGTTCATGGTGAAGCCGTCGTGCGCGGTGATGAAGTTCACCGAAGCGACCGGCCTGCGGCCGTTGACCTGATACAGGTCGGAGCTGCCGAGCAGGCGGCTGGCGAACTCGGGAAGCGTGGACGGCTGCGAGCGCCAGAAGTCGCGCACGCAGTCGCGGTAACGGCCGTTCCATTCGGACCAGCTCGACGGGAACCCGCCCACCTGGTAACCGCCGGAGCCGAGATCCCACGGTTCGGCGATGAGTTTGACACGTGAGATGACCGGATCCTGTTCGACGATGTCGAAGAATGCGGACAGCTTGTCGACCTCCTGGAACTGGCGTGCCAGCGTGGAGGCCAGATCAAAGCGGAAGCCGTCGACGTGCATTTCGGTGACCCAATAACGCAGCGAGTCGGTGATGAGCTGCAGCGCGTGGGGAGAGCGCATGAGCAGCGAGTTGCCGGTGCCGGTGGTGTCGAAGTAATGCCGCGGATCGCCATCTACCAGACGATAGTACGACTGGTTGTCGATGCCCCTGAAGCTCAGGGTCGGGCCCATGTCGTTGCCTTCGGCGGTGTGGTTGTAAACCACGTCGAGGATGATCTCGATGCCAGCGCGGTGGTATGCCTTGACCATCGCCTTGAACTCGTTGACCTGCTCGCCGCGCTGGCCTGAGCATGCGTAGGCGTTGTGCGGCGCGAAGAACCCGATGGTGTTGTATCCCCAGTAGTTGCTCAGTCCCTTTTCCTGCAGGAACGAGTCGTTGACGAACTGGTGGATGGGCATGAGCTCCAGTGCGGTGATGCCGAGCTTTTTCAGGTATTCGATCACCGAGGGGTGCGCGAGGCCGGCGTAGGTTCCGCGAATCTGCGGCGGCACGTCCTTGTTGAGGTTGGTCATGCCGCGCACGTGGGCTTCGTAGATGACCGAATCATGGTATGGCGTGTTCGGATGCTGGTCGTTGCCCCAGTCAAAATAGGGGTTGACGACTGCGGACTTCATGGTGTGATCGGCTGAGTCGAGGTCGTTCATTGGGCCGTCCGGGTCGGCGAAACGGTAGGAGAACAGGCTTTCGTCGCCGTCGATGTTGCCTTCGATGGCTTTGGCGTAGGGGTCGAGCAGCAGCTTGTTCGGGTTGCACCGCATGCCCTTGGCGGGATCGTACGGGCCGTACACGCGGTAACCGTAGCGTTGCCCGGGTTGGATTCCGGAAATATAGTTATGCCAGACGTACGAGTTCTGCTCGGTCATCTCGATGCGCGTCTCTTTGTCGTCCTCGTCGAACAGACATAACTCGACCTTGTCCGCCACCTGCGAGAACAAGGCGAAATTCACGCCAGAACCGTCGTAGTTCGCACCCAACGGGTACATGGAGCCGGGTCGTATTTGCTGCATGGTCATATTATCGCACGCCAACGTGAACATAGTTAACTTCAAACCGATATAAAGAAAAATTCTCAGCAGACTATGTTTGTTTTACCATGAATACTCATTGTTTTTCAGAATTCGCTGAATCGTCTCATGCTGTATGGCGATGACGGAGTTCGACGCGGTGACCGGCACTCCGGCGAGTTGGCGCCAGGTCACCCACGCAGATTCCACGTGTTCGTCGGGATCGAACCGGCGCGGTCGGCTTTCCCAGCGTCGCAGGTGCATGACCATGATGTTGGCGAGCTCGTCGCTCATGCCTTCCGACGAGTAGAATGCCCCCACATGGTCGAATATGACGTCGTCCTCTCCGACCGGCACCACGCCGGTCTCCTCGGCGAGCTCGCGCAGCGCCGCCTGCTCCACGTCCTCTCCGTCGTCCATCAGTCCCGCTGGCAGACCGTAGGCGAACAGGTCGGAGCCTACGCGGTACTCGCGCTCCAGCAGGTACAGGTCCCGGACCTCGTCATGGACGAGCATGACGACGCATGGCGCGTGACGGCACACCTGGCGACGCACGGTGACGCAGTCCCCGCCACCGGCCGGCAGCGCGATGCGCATGTCCTCCACGTCGAACACCGCCCCTTGGTACACGGTCTGTCGTGACAGCACGACGGCCCTGCGATCCCGGCTGTCCATGACGATGCCGTCGGTGGAGCGGTCGAGCAGCGCGTCGACCTGCCGGGTGATGTCGCTTGCGGCGGCGGTACCCGCGGTTTCGGCAGTGCCAGCGGTGTCAGCGGTTGAACGGTCAGGCATGATGAATGGTCCTTTTTCGAAAGAAGTTGTCAGCGAGGTGCAGCGGCAGCCGGCTAGCCCCGGCAGGGGATACTCAGCGTCCACGGATCGGTGTTCATCGTGATATGGGTGGTGCGTATGGTCTCCCCCGTCGCCCGCTCGACCGCCGCGGCGATGTCGTCCGGGGCGTATCGGAACCACAGCGACTCGATGGCGGAGTGCGGCGTGTTGATCAGTGCCGGACGCGCGACGGCGTTCCCTGCCGTTCCCGTATTTCCGGCCGAGGGGGCGGCCAGTCCGCGCGAGAGCAGCGACGCCTCGTACCGCGCCTGTTCCAAGGCGTCGGTCGCCGGATGATGGCGCAGGTCGCTGGTCACATACACATCGGCTCCGCTGGCCCGCACCTCGTCGAACAGCGAGTCCCCTGATCCCGGCAGCACCGCGACGCGCCGCACGAGCGACTGGAGGTCGCCGGCGACCTGAACACCAAGATTCGTGGCCGGCAGCGTCTGCGCCACGCGATGCGCGAAACGCTCCAAGGTCATCGGCTCCTCCAGCAGGCCGACACGACCCAGGCCCACGGCGTGCGCAGACCCCGGGTCGTCGATGGGCACCAGAGGCCGCTGATCGACCAGGCCGAACGCGTCGGCCGCAGCCTGCCCTACACCGCGCCACGCGGCATCGGCGTTGGTGTGACCCACCCACAGAGCGCAGTGATGGCTGTACAGTTTGCCGACGATGGCGCCGTGCACGTCCTGTCCGGAGACGGCGTGCACGGAACGGAACAGCAGCGGGTGATGGCATATCAGCAGGTCGGCGCCGCGTTCGATGGCCTCGTCGATCACCGCCATGGTGGGGTCCGCGGCGAATGCGACCAGTCCGACGTCGGCACCGGGCTCGCCGACGATCAGGCCGGGCGCGTCCCAGGATTCCGCATAGCGCAGCGGATACAGGGTTTCCACTACGTTGACGACCTGTCGAAGCGTGGTCATGGCTTGTCCTCTTTTCTTTTCTTGCCGTCGTTGTTCTCGCCGCCGTGCCGTCGCCGTCAGTGGGCGGCGAGCTGCCAGTCGGAGCCGATGCCGGTGGACACGTCCAACGGCACGGCGAGATCGACCGCGTGCTCCATGGCGTCGCGCACCAGGCCCGTCACCTGCTCGGCTTCGCCGGGGGCTATCTCCACCACGAGTTCGTCGTGGATCTGCAGGATGATACGGCTACGGACCTTGGCCTTGGCAAGCGCGTCGGACGCGTGGATCATGGCGATCTTCATGATGTCCGCGGCCGAGCCCTGGATGGGCGCGTTGAGTGCTCCCCGCTCGGCGGCGTCGCGTATGTTGCGGTTCGGCGACTGCAGTCCGGGGAAGTACCGACGCCTGCCGAACATCGTCTCGGTGTAGCCCTTCTCGCGGGCGTCGGCGACCAGGGATTCCAGATACTCGTGGACCTTGCCGAACGTCGCGAAATACTGCGATTTCAGCCGGTCAGCCTCGCCGGGGCTGATTTTGAGCTGCTGGGCGAGACCGTAGGTGCTCAATCCGTACGCCAGCCCGTAGCTCATCGCCTTTACGTGGGTGCGCTGGTCGGGGGTGATGTCGTCAACGGGGATGCCGTACACGAGGCTCGCCACGTACTTGTGGAAGTCAGCTCCGGAGCGGAACGCCTCGATCAGCGCGTCATCGCCCGACAGGTCGGCCATGATGCGCAGCTCGACCTGCGAGTAGTCGGAGCTCAACAGCGACTCGTAGCCCTCTCCGGGCACGAACGCGGAGCGAATCTCGCGGCCCTCGGCATTGCGGTTGGGGATGTTCTGCAGGTTCGGGTCGACGGAACTGAGCCGTCCGGTGGCGGCCACGGTCTGCTCGAACGTGGTGTGGATTCTCCCGTCATCAGGGTTCACCGCATCGATCAGGCTTTGGACGATCTGCTTGAGCTTGTTCGTCTCGCGATGGCGCAGCAGCGCGGTCAGGAATCCGTTGGCGCGCTCGTTGCCGACGGATCGGACCGCGAGATCCTGCAGCGCGGACGCATTGGTCGTGTACGAACCCGATTTTGTTTTCTTGGTCGGCTTGAGGCCCATGTCGTCGAACAGCACGGCCTGCAACTGCTTGGGGCTTTGCAGGTTGACGCGGCTCCCGGCGAACTGCCAAGCGGTCTCCTGCGCGTCGCGAGCGTCGACGGCGAACCGGTCGCGCATCTCGGTCAGGCGCATGAAGTCCACGCTGGCACCGACCTGCTCCATACCGAACAGCACGTGGGACACCGGCAGCTCGATGGACTGCAGCAGCCTGAACTGCTCGCGTTCGTCGATCTTCGCGGCCAGCATGTCGGCGAGGGCGCGAACCATGGCCATATGAAGCAGATCCTTGCGCTGGTCGACCGGATCGACGTCGCCGCTCAAGTCCAGCTGCCCCTGCGCGACGTCATCGGCATTGTCGAATTGCAGCTGCAGGAAATGGGATGCCGCCTGTTCCAGCGAATCGGCATGATAGTCCGGCTGGACCAGGTATCCGGCGAGTTTCGTATCGAACCACGGCTCGGCGAGGTCCAGTCCGAGCGACGCGAGGATGTGCGACTGCTCCTTGTACCCGTGCACGACCATCCGGTTGGTGTGCCCGTCAAGGAACCGCTGCAACGCGGGACGGACGCCGGCGATCACGCCGGCTTCCAGCACGGCCGCCTTGCCGCCGACCTCCAGCATCAGCACGCTGCATCCCGGGTTCCCGGGTTTGGATGAGCCTTCGGCATACAGCGCGCAGGTCGATGCCATGACGTCGACGCAGTGCGCCCGGTTGCGCGGCTCATCATCCGAATTGTCGGCAGGCGAGCCGAGACCGTCTCGTGTGGAGTCGATCCATGCCGCCAACGCTGCCTCATCCGCGATGGTCACGGCCTCGGGAATCCTCAGGTCGTTGGAGGTGTCCTCGTCGTCTGCGTGCTTGTCAGCTGCGTCGCCGGCCTGCTTGCCGGCGTTGAACGACTTGAGCACCTTGCTGCGGGTGCGCGGGCCGAATTCGAGGCTGGTGAACAGTTCCGAAAGCGCGTCGGCGTCCACCTCGCCGAATGTCAGGTCCTCGATGCCGATACCGAGGTCGACGTCGCGCCGCAGAGCGTTGACCTTGCGGTTGAGCTTGACCTGCTCGATGTTCTCGCGCAGCGACTCGCCCTTCTTGCCGCCTATCTCGTCGGCGTGCTCGATGATACCCTCAAGTCCGCCGTACTGGTTGATCCACTTCGCCGCGAACCCGTCGCCGACGCCGGGCACGCCGGGGATGTTGTCGGCAGTCTCGCCGCGCAACGCCGCAAGATCCGGGTATTGCGCGGGGCCGACATGGTACTTGTCCTCCACCGCCTGCGGCGTCATGTGCTTGAGGTCCTTGAAGTGATGCCCGGGATACAGCACGGTGACGCGCTCGTCGATCAGCTGGAAGGCGTCGCGGTCGCCGGACAGCACCAGCGTGTCGTATCCGGACCGCTCCCCCATCGCGGCGAGCGTGGCGATGATGTCGTCGCCCTCATACCCCTGCTTTTCGACGTAGGTGACGCCCAGCGCCGTGAGCATCTTCTGGATGAGCGGCAGCTGGGTGAGCAGATCCTCCGGCGCCGCTTCGCGGGTGCCCTTGTATTGCGGCAGCATCTCGTTGCGGAAGGTGCCGCCCTTCATGTCGAACGCGACCGCGAGATGGTCGGGCTTCTCGCTGTCCAGCACCTGGGACAGCATCGTGGCGAAACCCCATACCGCGTTCGTGGCCTGTCCGGCCTGAGTACTGAAATTTTCCGCCGGTAAAGCGAAAAACGCGCGGAACGCAAGCGAGTGGCCATCGACCACCAGCAACGTTCCACGCGTTTTCGTCTGGGCGTCGTCGCGCGATTCGCTCATTCCCCTACTTCCGACGGCTTGGGATCGCCATACTTGGCGATGATCGCCATGGCCAGACGCTTCTTCGGGATGCGCTGATCCATTGAGGTCTTCTGGATCCAGCGGAAGGCTCCCTGCTCGGAGAAGTCCGCCTTGTCCATCAGCAGGCCCTTGGCGCGGTCGACGAGCTTGCGCTCCTCCAGCGTGTCTTCGGCCTTCTTGAGTTTCTCCTCGGCCTTCTTGAGCTGCTCTTCGGTCTCCTTGAGCTTGTTCTCGCTGGTCTCGACGTTGTCGAGCAGGTCGTTGATCTCGGAGAAACGGCCCATCGCGACTTCCAGGGCGGGCAGCAGCTTGGATTCCTCATACGGCTTGGTGACGTAGGCCATGGCACCTGCACCGGTCGCCTGACGGACCAGGTCGGGCTGCGAGAACGCGGTGAGCATCACCACGGGAGCGATGTTCTCGTCGCAGATGACGCCGGCGGCGGCGATACCGTCCATACGGGGCATCTTCACGTCCATGCACACGATATCCGGGCGGAACTTGCGCGTCAAATCGACGGCCTCCTCACCATTGGCCGCCTCGCCGACGACCTCATACCCGTTATCCTCCAGCATGGCCACCAGATCCATGCGGTTCACCGACTCGTCCTCGGCGACAACGACCGTGCGCTTCTTGTGCACGGCGCTCTCGACGGGCTCGCCTTCGGAGACTGCCTTCAGCTCGTCGGCGGAAAGCACCTCCTCTATCTGACCCTCTTGCTCTTGCGTTGAGGTCTTCTTTCTTGCCACCATGCTCACAACCTCTTTTCCACGACACAGTGATTCATCGACAGAACTTCATGTATAACGATAACATAGAGATTCGGCGATGCGACACTGTGGCTCACCCGATAATGCAACGTGCCCTCGGTGGGACTCGAACCCACACTGCGCAGATTTTGAGGCTGCTTCCTCTACCAATTGGGATACGAGGGCGTTTCTGGCACTCGCGATAGTTTAGCATATCGCTACGTCATTCGTCCATTGCAGGCGTGCCGCGCATCATTCCAGCGAGTCACGCCGGTTCCGTGGACGCCATACGCCCCGGCACGCGATTTACGCCGGTAGCATCAACGCCGCGCCGAATATCCCCGCAACTCACCAGCGCGGACCTACAATGGAAACACATAAGAGAACTATCAAAGGTGAGGCTTATGAGCATGGACAGTGACACTTACAGACCCTTCGATCCGTGGCGTCCGACACCGGTCAAGGAGGAGTCCCGCAAGCAAATCGTCGAGACCCATTATTTCAACGTGGACAGGGTCGCGTTCAGTTCGGCGCAGGTCGGCCAGTTCGAACGGTTCATCCTGCATGAGAACAACGGGGACACCGTCGGCGTCCTTGCGGTGACCGCTGACGGGAAGATTCCGTTCGTCGAGCAGTACCGCATCCCGACCCATCGCTGGACGTTGGAGATTCCGGCAGGCCATGCCAACGCGCCAAGCGAGCAGTATCTGGACGTTGCAAGCCGCAAGCTGCGCGAGGAGGCCGGCTACGAGGCTTCGAA
>ENA-OVFR01001987-OVFR01001987.1-human-gut-metagenome-genome-assembly--contig:-NODE-1987-length-9712-cov-3.568189_pt1 | contig 9712 bp, 10 predicted proteins | sample MGYA00237762_ERZ505403 | MGnify/ENA primary metagenome ERZ505403 (study PRJEB26158, sample SAMN06016376) | human gut metagenome | biome: human gut; feature: ankylosing spondylitis patient; material... | reverse complement strand
CCACATGCGGTGGTCGACGGGGAATGCGTGCACCAGCACCAGCGGTGTCCCTTCCCCCGTCGCGTATACCGTATTGTTCAGCGTCATCATCGTTGCGCTCCTATATCGTCATCGTTTCATCGCCCGGTGTCGGCCACTGTCGTCGTCCGCCGTCCGCGGCCCATTCCCGCCGATCATGCCGCCGTCCGGCCGACCCGCGTCCTCTCGCGGACCGGCCGGACGGAGAGACGGCACGTCACAAATCCAGCCAGGCCAACGCCTGACGGACTATACGGCCATGTCCGTTCGTCATCTGCCGGATGAACGTCTCCATCATCTCGCCGCGCGGATCGACCCACTCGACGTCCAGTGTCTCGTCCTGCGGCTTGCAGTCACCGGCGATCGGCACCACATAGCACAGCGTTATCGCATGCTGCCGCGGATCGTAATACTCGCTTAGTCCCGGCGTCGGGAAGAACTCGGCTACGGTGAACGGCTGCAGGCTCTGCGGCAGCATCGGCAGCGCTATGTCGCCCAGATCCTTGGCGACGTTGCGCGCGATGGCCTCGCGGATGCTCTCATGGAACAGCACGCGGCCGGTGATCAGCGTGCGCTCTATGGACCCGTCGTCCGAAACGTGCAGCAAGGAGCCGATCCGGGAGACCCTGCCCAGGTCGTCAGTGCGAATCGGGACGATCTCCACATAGGCGATCGGCAGCTGCCGACGGGCACGACTGATGTCGGCCGGACCGAGCCAGCCGGGCGGATTGCCGTGACCGGACCCGCGGATGAAATCCTCGGGCGTGATGTCATCGAATTCGCCGCGCCGGCGGCCGGCGTCGAAATCGCCCTCGTCAGGTACTTCGTCATTCAAAACTGGCATGGTCTTATTATCGTCCAACTCGCGTGACGACAACGTGTCGATTTCGACAAGGATTCCTGAATGCGATGTGAATCACGGAAAACGCGCGATGCGGACGTCCGCATTCGTCCGTCGGCGTAGTTTGTTGAGTGGTGCTGGGATGCTGGGGGACGACAACGGATGGGAACATCACCATGACAACGAGGGAGGAAACGATCATGGCAACCGTTCAGCTCAATGCGCAGGACTTCGAGAAGACCATCACCGACAACAACCTGGTGTTCGTGGATTTCTGGGCCACCTGGTGCGGCCCGTGCCGCGCGTTCGGCCCCACGTTCGAGGCCGCGAGTGAGGAGAACCCCGACATCGTCTTCGGCAAGGTCGACATCGACGCGAACCAGGATCTGGCCAGCGCGGCCGGCATCCAGGCAGTGCCCACGCTGATGATCGCGAAGCAGGGCCAGATCATCTTCAAGCAGGCCGGCGCGCTGCGCGCCGAAGACCTTGACGACCTGATCGCGCAGGCGAAGGCGCTGGACGTTTCCGCCGCCGCGCAGGATTCGGCCGCTTCCGCCGAATAACCGACGATTCCCGGCGGATTCCGCGTTCGTGCGCCGGCGGCCAGGCGAAGGTGCCACGGGCGCGGGCGGAACACGGAATCCGCCGGCTCCAAGATTTCACAAGATCGTCATAGTGGTCTAAACTTGGATTTGGTGTGTACTCCGGTGCGGCGCCCACCAGCGTCGACGCATCACCCGCCCGTCGTAATTGACGGCCGGATTCGCCGAGGATTGTCCGTCAATCAAGGAGCATAATGGCCAGCCATCGCAAAACCAATGCACCAACGCTGCTGTCGCTGAGCAAACGCCAGTGGATCCGCATCGTAGCGATCGCCGCGGCGATCGTCATGGTGGTTGCGGCCGGCATCGTCTCCCGAAACTTCTACATCGGCCGTGGCCGCGGAACCACGGTCAACGAATACTCGGCCACCGACCTCGCCGGAAGCAGCGTCTCGCGAAGCAACAACCGCGCGGATCTGCGTGGCGCCGACGCCAACACCAGCTATGTGACGGTGAAGATCAACGGCAAGTCCCGCTTCGTGCTGGGCGACAATTTCACCGACGTCAAATCCGTACTGGACGCGGGCAACATCACGTTGGAGCCGGAAGACAGCGTCACGCCGGCCCTGACCACGAAGGTGGACGAGTCCACGGTCATCTCCATCTCGCGTGCCGACACGCAGGCCGAGACCTCGGAGACCGCCATCGCGTTCAACACGGTCAAGAAGGAGACCACCAGCCTGCCGCAGGGTCAGCAGAAGGTGCAGACCGAAGGTCAGGAAGGCGTGCTGCAGACCACCAGCATGGTCACTCGCTCCGCGGGCAAGGTCGTCTCGTCCACCGTCTTCGCCAAGTACGTCAAGAAAGCCCCCGTCGACAAGGTGATCTTTGTCGGCACCGGTTCCACCGAAGAGGCGGCCGCGAACACGCTCGGTGACACCGTCCCCTCCGGCGAGAAGCAGAAGTGGGCGCATGACTGGCTGCTGGCGAACGGTTACACCGAGGCCGACTTCACCGCCGCCAACTTCATCATCAATCATGAGTCCGGCTGGCAGACGAACGCCACGAACCCGAGCTCGGGCGCATACGGCCTGCCGCAGGCGCTCCCCGGCAACAAGATGGCATCCGCGGGTGCGGATTGGCGCACCAACTACCAGACGCAGTTCAAGTGGTTCGTGAACTACTGCAACCAGCGCTACGGCTCCATCACCGGCGCCTACGCCTACTGGAAGGCCAACAGCAACTACTGACGGCGGCGCGCTATCGTTTCTTCAACCGGCTCCTGCGGGGGCCGGTTTTTGTTGTCGCAAGACTCACCGATAAAGCCGATCGCAATGCGAGAAGGCCTGACAACTACGAATTGGCCGCAACTGCGTCGTTATGTGCACGCCGAAACGACGAGTACGCGCACATAACGACGCAAAATAACCTGCCGTTCACGGCAGAGCCGACAAGAGTGGGCAGTCTATATGAACCACCCCCAGTCGCTTCGCGACAGCCCCCGCCAGCGGGGGCGAGAGTAATGTCCCCGCCAGCGGGGGGGGGCTGTCGCGAAGCGACTGGGGGTGGTCAAACAGGATGGCCGACCGCCAATCACCATCTATCAGTCGTCGCTACCTTGCGGGTGGGTCGGCTGGGTCTCATGACCCCGCGAATCACCGATCTGCGAATTCGTGCTGCCGTTCAGGTCGTTGCCATTGTCGTTCTGGTCGTCCTGCTGTTGCTGGCGCTGCTGCTCCTGCTGGCGCTGCTGCTCCAGATACTTCTGCTGGGCGGTGTACTCGTTCATCGACACGGTCACCGCGTCTCCGGCGTCCTTCACATCGGTGATAGACTGCTGCATCTCGTTCAGATCGGCGTCATCCTGCTGCAGCAACGCGTTCGCCTGATCGATGGCGGACTGCAGCGTGGTCCTGGTCGAGTCGTCCAGCACAACGCCCTTGCTGTCATCGTAAATCTTCTGCGCGCCGGTGACGGCCGTCTGCAGTTCATGCTTGATAAACTCGACCTTCTCCGCCTTTCCGTCGTTCACAGCCTTGGTGGCCTTGGCGACGTTCGTCTTCGCCTTGGTGCTGGCGCGCGCGATCTGCTTGTTCTTGCTGGCATTGGCGTTCAGCGTCTCGGTGCCCAACGCCACGTCGCACGAGACCGGCTCGCTGGCCGAGGACGCCTTTGTGACCGCGCTGTTCAGCGTCTCCAGGACGGTCGGATCGGACACATCGCCTTGCGGAATCTGCTGCGCAGGCTTGGCTTCGCTGAGCGCGGACTGCAATTCGGAAAACGCCTTGTCGGCCTTGGTCTTCGAGGTCTTGCACAGGCTCGCCGCCTGATCGAGCTCGTTCTGGTTCTGCACGTGGCGCCACCACAGGAATCCGCCCGTAGCGGCGAGCGCCACGACAACGACCGCGACGACGGCGATGATGATAGCGCGGCGGTGGCCATGTTGCTTTCGAGAACTGCCGTCCGCCTTGCCGCCCGGCTCTCCGCTCCCATGAGGAGGCACCGCCGCGCCCGCCTCAGGCGGCAGTGGCACGGTCTGCGGCGTCACTCCGGCTGTAGGTGGCACGCTCTGCGTGGGCGTAGGGAAAGCACTCAACGGCTGTATCACCATAGTGACGTCGTTGTTGCCTTGCGGCTCTTCCTCCTCCGGCACGGTGGGGATATCGGACACGTCCTCCAGCCCCAGCGGATCGGAGGCAGAGACATGCACCGGCCGCACGGTGTCCTCCGGTTCAGGCAGGGGAACGTGGGGACTGGAAGCACCATACGATGGGCCGCTCCCCGATGAAGCGTCCTTGACGCCGCCCATCGAGGGGAACATCACGTCGGGGATGTCCCACGCGGGATTGTCGAGGAACTGCATGCCCTCATCATCTGCGGCCTGCTGTCCGGCAGCGCCGGCCCCCTCCTGTGCCGCGGGTTCCGTCTTGCCTTCTGCCGCAGTCGGAACCGGGACGTTCCCGATGACACTCGTGGCGGCGCCGGCGGCATCAGCAGCCACGGCATCGCCCAGCGCTACGGCCTTATATTCGGCCGCATGCCGCTCGGCGCCCGGTTCAATGCCCTGCACAGCGTCACGTTCCCCTGTTTCGGGCAGTCCCGCGCCGTCGCCGGCATCGTCCCATTGCATATCACGCTCATGCGCTTCATGCTCGTTCATCATCCGCCCCCGATTCATGTCCGCTTTCCGGGATTCGCCCGGCCTTCTGTTCCCTATTATGGCCGTTTCACCGGCATATTCAACGTTCACGCCATTATATACGGTACCGTCCTGACCATGTCATGCGCCGATACGCCCAAGGTAGCATGTCATCGCCTCCACAGGCCATGAGCATCGTCACCGCGTCACCATCACAACCGCGTTGTCGCCATAGAAGGACCACAAAACGCACGGTCACTGGCGAGAGCCGCGCGACCTGCATAAACTGTCCAATCATTGCGTAAGTTTATGATGGTAGAGGAGATTCGCGGGGGATGGTATTCAGTCTTCCCGCGAGTTGGAACAAACGTGTTCCGCCGCGGGCGCAGGCTTGCGCGGCGAGGGCCTAGATGGGAGAGCAGCTGACTGCGAACAGGCCAAATACACCTGTTGACAAGATGACCGACGATCTTCAGCAGTTTTTCCGCAAGATGGCCGAGGAAGAGGCGGAAGCCGGGGAATCGGCCGACGGCGGCACTGCCGGGGAGTCCACGAACAATGACGCGGATATGCTCGCGAACGTGGCGGATCCAGCCCCCGCGGCCGGTCCGATTCTGGGTCAGGAAGGCCACGAGGGCGGCGAAGCGCATCGCAGCGGCGGCAGTGGCCACAGCGGTGGATCCTCCCGTTCCCATTCGCGCGATTCGCGCAGCGGCGACCGAAAGAAGAAGCGCCGTCGCCTGGCAGTGCTTCTGGTCGTCCTCGCCCTGGTGCTGGTCCTGGTCGTCTTCCCCGTGATCGCAATCTGGTGGTATGGATTGGCTACAATGTATTAGACAGTCCGATGAGGGACGAATGACATGAGGTTGGAGGCCGATGATGGCCGGCCCGAAGCATCCCCGCCACTACGAGGAGTCGTTCAAGCGGCAGATCGTGCGGCTTTACGAGAACGGCAAGCCGGCGCGCGAGATCAAGGACGAGTACGACATCTCGCATTCCACGCTGCACCGTTGGGTCCAGGGCATCCGCAACAGCGGCTCCACGAAAGCCGCCGACAACCGCACCCCTGAGCAGAACGAGCCGGTCGAGCTGCGCAAGCGCAACAGACAGTTGGAGATGGAGGTGGACGTTTCAGAACAGGCGGCGCCGGTATTCGCACGAAAGTAGCAGTGATACGGGCCAACGCCTCCCGCTGTCCGATATCGGCGCAGTGCAGAATACTGGGCGTTCCCCGCTCCACCTACTACTGGATGATCGAACATCCCGAAGCCGGGCGGGTGGACCCGATCGCCGGCGACGTGCGTGCGGTCTGGCGCGACGGCCATGAGCGCTGCGGCGCCGGGAAGATCAAGGCCGCGCTGGAGCGGAGGGGCGTCACCGCCTCCAGAAGGCGCATCGTCAACATCATGAAACGGCGGGGCATGACGAGCGCGTACGCGCGCAGAACGTCCGAACCACACAAGACGCGGGTTAACGAGGCCAGGCTCGCGAACATCCTCGACCGCGAGTTCGACGGCTACGAGCCGCGCACCCACCTGGCCAGTGACCTGACGTACGTGCGCGTCGGCGGCAAGTGGGCGTACGCGTGCCCGCTCATCGACCTGGCGAACAGGGGCATCGCCGGCCACGGCGCCGACACGGGCCGCGCCGCCGACCTGGTCATGGCCGCGTTCGCCACGCTCGACTTCCCCCTGACCGAGGTGGAGGTGTTCCACACGGACCGGGGCAGCGAGTTCGACAACGCGAGGATCGACGAGCTGCTCGACGTGTTCGACATCAGAAGATCGCCGTCAGGGAAGGGCGACCCGTACGACAACGCCGTGGTCGAATCCACCGACAGGCTCCTGAAGAAGGAGCTCATATACCGGAACCACTACACCAGCCTGGAACAACTACGCTCCGACCCCGACGACTATGTGTGGTGGTCCGACAACCAAAGACTCCACTCCACCCTCGGATACCGGAGCCCGAAGGAATTCACCGAACAGGGACTCGTCCTCTAAGAACCTGTCCAACACACCGTTGCCAATCCATGTCCAACGTCACTCCGACGCGCATCATCTATTCCGACGAGTTCAAAAGATACTTCCTCCGCGAACACGGGAAAGGCAGGGGAGTGACCGAGATCTTCCGCAACGCCGGACTGCCGGTGCTGATCATCGGCGGGAAACGCATCGAACGCTGCACCGCCCGGTGGGGCCGGCCGGATCATTGTCGTCACTAATGAGCAAGCAGTACATCCCATCCCCAACAACCCGTTGAAGAAAGAGCCTAAGATTCCCGATGTGGTCGAGGCGATGGGCGTGCGCTCCATAAACCTACGTGAGTTCTATGACGCTAGCGGCGATCTTATTCCCCTGCCGTACCCCATTCAGCCGACACTCTGATCGTGTGCTGTCGGCGCGGCGTAGCGGTCATCGTGATCATTTGTCGCATCCTTTGCTGTTCCATTCGTGTGCGTCATCGGCGTAACCACCTCGCGTGTGTCGCCCGGGACATTGAGACAGAACAAACGCAATGGCTTCCTGAGCCGTGGCTTCAATGGAGGGATTTAATCGTGTGTCGGCGCTGTTGCGGCAGCGAGGCGTTCCCTCTGGCGCAATCGTTGAAATGCCTGTATGATTGTCCTTATGTCGGACAATGCAGAGAATGCCGCTGTGGGGCATGGCGGCGAGAGAGACATGGCTCGGGATATTGGAGCGTCATCGATCGCGAGCCATATCGATCTGTTCTTCGATGAACTGCATCGCATTGACGTGGCGTATTCGGATTACGCTCGCCGAGCCGGAGTGTCGGATAATGTGATGTGCATTCTGGACTACCTCAAGGACCATGATGGGGCGTCGCAGCGGGCGATCTGCGAGTACACGCTGTTGCCGCGGCAGACGGTCAACAATGTCATCGCATCGTTTGTGGCGCATGGGTTCGTGGAGCTTGGGGACACCGAAGGCGATCGTCGGGTCAAAACGGTCCGTTTCACGCCTGCCGGGCGCAGATATTGCAACGGCTTGATCGCGCCGAGTCGCGCCGCGGAGTATCGGGCGATGAGCGAGCTTCCTGACGAGCTGCGCAGCGCGTTGCTCAAGGGCATGGGCGTCTACGGGCGGGTGTTCCGCAAACAGATGCATGACATTTCCGTGTAGTTTTTCCCGTCTCGGACTTCGCCACGCCGTATGGCTCAATTGTCCTACTTTGGGACAATACTGAGATATGAGCGTAGACGACTTCGCGAGGGGAAGGAAGAAGCATGCGGCTGGTTGCCCGTTTCATGAAGCCATACTGGGCGCTGTGCGCGGTGACGACGGTGCTGCTGCTGGTCGACGTCGTCGGCGCGCTGGTCATTCCCACATTCGCAGCGGAGCTGCTGAACGAAAGCGCGACATCCGCATCATTCAAGACCATCACGGCGGTCGGCATGGGCGTGGCCGCGCTGATTTCCGGCATGTGCGCCGTGGCGGGCGGATGGTGCTGCTCGCAGCTGACCTCTCGCGTCGGCAAGGACATGCGCATGGCTCTGTACCGCAAATCCATGGATCTGTCGATCTATGATTTCCGCAATTTCGGTACGGCATCGATAACCACGCGAACGATCAACGACGTGGTCAACATCCAGATGGCCATGACCAATGTGCTGTGCATGCTGATGCCGGTGCCGATCATATTCATCATCGCGCTGACCCTGTCGTTCCGGCTCGACGTGACCCTGTCTCTGTGGCTGCTGGTGGCGATAGCCTTCGTGTGCGTCGTGGCGCTGTTCATCATGCGATCCGCGGCGCCGTTGTTCCGCAAACTGCAGAAACTGCTTGACCGCATCGGCGCCGTGCTACTCGAAAACCTTACCGGCGTCCGCGTGATCCGCGCCTTCAACAAGGAATCCCATGAGCGGCGGCGCATGGACGGCACGTTCGTCGACTACGCCGATACGTCCATCAAGGCGAACCGGCTATTCGCGAACCTCGACGGCCTGTCGTACTTCGGCATGAACGCATTCATCGTCGTCGTGTATTTCCTCGCGGGAGGACGCATCAGCGCCGGAAACTTCCAAATCGGCGACATCACCGCCATCGTGGAGTATGCGATCATGGCTCTGTTCTATCTGATGATGGCGCAGATGGTGATCATCACCTTGCCGAGGGCACTTGAATGCTGCGAGCGTGTGCGGCTGGTGCTGGACCACAGTCCGCAGATCGCCGACCCGGAGCCGGGCGCGGCGGTGGATATGAGCGGCCGCGGTCCGCTCCCGGACGGCGAGGTGCTGGCGTTCCGCGATGTGACATTCCGTTTCGCGGACGCGCAGGAGGACACGTTGCGACATGTCAGCTTCTCCTGCAAGACGGGCCAGACCACGGCGATCATCGGTGGCACGGGCTCGGGCAAATCGACGATCGCCATGCTCGCACTGCGGTTCCATGACGCCAATTGGGGAGAAGTCACCCTCGATGGCGTGGACGTGCGCAAGATGACGCAGCACGATCTGCGGCGCCGCGTGTCCTACGTACAGCAGCAGGCGTGGTTGTTCTCGGGGACGATTGCCGACAATCTGCGGTACGGAGACCGGGATGCCTCTGATGAGCGGCTGAATCATGCGATCGATGTCGCGCAGGCCCGCGAGTTCGTCGATTCGCTGCCGCAAGGACTGGAATCCCGCGTCGCGCAAGGCGGTACGAACTTCTCCGGTGGGCAGAAGCAGCGTCTGTCGATTGCGCGCGCACTGACCGGAGACACCCAGCTGGTGGTGTTCGATGACAGTTTCTCGGCGCTCGATTTCAAGACCGACGCCGCGTTGCGGCATGCGCTCGCCGCAGAGACGAACGGGCGTGCAGTGCTCATCATCGCGCAGCGCGTGAGCACCGTCCAGCACGCCGACCAGATCGTCGTGCTGTCGGACGGACAAGTGGCAGGCATCGGCAAACATGACGAACTGATGGCGGACTGCGAGGTGTACCGCGAAATCGTCGAATCGCAGACCAAGGAGCCGGCAATGGGAGAGGAGGCGTGACGAGAATGACAACGCAGAATGACGATATGACGGAAACCGTTGTGAACGCGGGCGACACGGTAAAGACCGACGACATCGAGCTCGAAGCGCCGAAGAACGCGATGGCCACAGCTCGGCGGCTGTTCGTGCAGCTGGGCAATCAGCGGGTGCGCCTGTGCGTGGTCGCCGCGTCG
>ENA-OVFR01001976-OVFR01001976.1-human-gut-metagenome-genome-assembly--contig:-NODE-1976-length-9751-cov-6.775784_pt1 | contig 9751 bp, 10 predicted proteins | sample MGYA00237762_ERZ505403 | MGnify/ENA primary metagenome ERZ505403 (study PRJEB26158, sample SAMN06016376) | human gut metagenome | biome: human gut; feature: ankylosing spondylitis patient; material... | reverse complement strand
AGTATACCAATAAAGAATTATACCATATCTGTCAACGCCTTGCAACCGCGCAAAAAACCGTCCCCGCCGGCGGGGTAGCTCCGGCAGGGACGGTGCGGGGGAAGCGAATGTGTGCTGGGAAACATGAAGAATGTGAAGAAGATCGTGGTATCCTGGCGGCATAGTGGTCAGTTATGCCGCTGTGCCCGGGCCGGTATCAGCCCCGGTTGCCGAAGAAGTAGTTATAAAACTCCTGCCAGTTCTCGGGGATCTGGCCGCTGTAACCGCCGTTATTACCGCCCTGAGAGGAGGTGTCCTCCTCCGTGTCGGTGCCGGTGATCTGGGGCTGTTGGTCGAAGGTGATGTCGGTGGTGATGTAGCTGCCGTCGCGGAACACGGTCAGGGTGGCGGTGTCGCCGGCGCGGTAGCTCTTCAGCGCCGCGGACAGATCCTGACGGCTGGTCAGCGTGGTGTCACCCATCTTGGTGATCACGTCGCCCAGGCGCAGGCCGGCCTTGTCGCCGGCGCCGCCCTTGACAACGGAGTAGACGAACACGCCCTGATCGATGTCGATGCTGTACTGAGCGGCCATCTGGGAGTTCATGGTGCCCACGGTCACGGCCATGTATGCCTTGCCGGTGACGGCACCGTTCTCCATGATGTCGGTGATGATGGACTTCACATCGTCAATGGGGATGGCGAAGCCCAGACCCTCCACCGTGGTGGAGGAGTAGGTGGAGTACTTGGCGGACACGATGCCCACCACCTCACCGTACAGGTTCATCAGGGGGCCGCCGGAGTTGCCGGGGTTGATGGAGCAGTCCACCTGGATCATGTTGAAGGGGGTGCCGTCCACGTTGATGGCGCGGTTGCAGCTGGACACATAGCCGCCGCTCATGGAGAACGTCAGCTCGCCCAGGGGATTGCCGATGGCCAGCACGGAGTCGCCCACGTTCACATCGGCGCTGTTGCCCAATGTCACGGGGGTCAGGCCGGCGGCGTTGATCTTCAGCACCGCCACATCGTAGTCGCTGTCGCCGCCGATGACGGTGGCATCGTAGGTGTCGCCGTTATACAGCGTCACCTTCACGGAGGAGGCGCCGTTGATCACGTGGTAGTTGGTGACGATATAGCCGTCCTCGCTGATGATAAAGCCGCTGCCGCTGGAGGCGGACTGGGTGGTCTGGCCGAAGATGTTGGTGCTCTGTGACGAGCAGTTGATGGACACGGTGGAGTTTACCGTGGAGGCGTAGACCTCGGCGGGCTGCATCTTCGTCTTGCCGTCCACCTTCTTGATTTGCACGGCAGTGGCCGTGCGGTCACTCTCATTGATGGTGGTCTTGCCGCCGGAGGTGCTGCCGCCTGCCAGCGCCGCGCCGCCGTAGCCTGCCGCGCCGCCCACCACGGCGCAGGCCAGCACCAGCGCCGTGACCTTTACCCACGTCCTGCGGAAAAAGCCCTGCTTCTTCACCGGCGCGGTATACGTGTTCTCCTGCCGGGGTGCGGGCGCGTAGTCGTCGCGGGGCACCTCCCGGTTGGTGAAGCGGTACATATCGTTGTTGTTGAATTCGTCGTTATACATCGTAATGACCTCCTGTGTCGCAGTTTCGTATAAGGAGCGCTCTCCCATCTTGCCGCCGAGGGGAAAGCGTGGTATGATGGAGGAAGCAGACATGAAGAAGGGTGCCTGCTTCGAAGGGGCTCATCGCTCTTTCTGTTTTATAGCATACTCGCTTTCCTTAATTCTACCTTTAAGTTTTGCAGAAAAACCGTGAACTTTCTTTGAACACCCGCCCGCAGGCGCCAAGCCTTCCCCTTGAGGGGTTCGCGGCGTTGAATGACGCGCCTCCGTTAGCCTTCCCCTTGAGGGGTCCGCGGTGTGAGTGGCGCACCCTCAAGCCTTCCCCTTGAGGGGAAGGTGCCCCCGAAGGGGGCGGATGAGGTGTCGCCGCGCAGCGGCGTAAAACGCCCTCGTCCCGCCCGCAGCCAGCGCAGGGGCTATTTCGCGCCCCGGCGCGAGCGCTTTCTTTGTCTCCGACGGCCCCATTTCTTCCAACAGCGGAAGAAATGGGGGAAAGAACGCCGGCAGAAACTGCGTTTCTGCACTTCCTCAGCGCGCTATGCCTGTTCACTGCCGCCCGCGCTTTCCCTCACGCAACCGGCGTTTTCCTGATCGTTGTCGTTCCCCCGACTGTGCCAGCACAGCTTTCCGCTGCCGCTGCCTGCTACTATGGTAAAAATTATTCGTTCTGCCGTGTCGCAGGCTAAGAAATAATTATATTCTGTGCCCGACGGGCACACCTACCTTTGCCGCCGCAAGGCGGCAAAGGCGCGATTTGATAATCGCCACTCGACCAGCGCACCAACCCCTACCCTCACTGCATCAGCGGCAGCGGCGCAAGAGGTACAAGCAATCCCCTGAACCGACAACGACACCCACCGTGCCCATTCCGCGAGATCAGCACCGTCAAATTTGCACTTACCCTCCCCGCGCAAGGAAGTCTTGAAACGTAGTTTCAAGTGGCGCTTTTGGTTACTTTTGTCGCCGGGGACAAAAGTAACTCGCGCTCGGGAGCGCGAAACTCTCCCCCCCCCGCGCCCGCAGGCACAGCATCTTCCGCCGCCGTGGCGGCGCCCCCCCAAAAAAACATAAAAAAGAGACCGCCTTGCGGTCTCTTTTTTATTACATTCTTCCGCTGATCCGCAGTCGGTTCAGCGCGCGGGCCAGGTTGCCCTGGGCCAGCTGGTACTCAGCCATGCTGCGCTTCTGCCGCAGCTCCTCCTCCGCCTCCCGGCGGGCCCGGAGCGCGCGGTTCACGTCGATATCCTCCGGCCACTCCGCCGCGTCCAGCAGCAGAAGCACCCGGTCCCCGTCGATCTTGAACAGCCCCGGCGCCCCCGCCGCCCGGCGGTGCTCGCCGTTCTCTGTCTCAAACCGCAGCTCGCCGGCGCACACCGCGCCCACAGCGTTGCTGTGGCCGGCCAGCACACCGTACTCGCCGTCTACCACGGGGATGACCGCCGACACGCACTTGCCCTGAAAGAAGGGCACGCTGGCCGCCAGCACGTCCAGTTGGAACACGGCCGCCATCACATACCGCCTTTCTTCAGCTCCTCGGCCTTGCGCTTCACGTCGTCAATGGTGCCCGCGTTGAAAAACGCCGCCTCGGGATACTCGTCCATTGCGCCGGACAATATCTCCTTAAAGCCCCGCAGCGTCTCGTGCAGGGGCACGAATACACCGGGTGCGCCGCTGAACTTCTCCGCCACATAGAAGGGCTGGGACAGGAACCGCTGGATACGGCGCGCCCGCGCCACGGTCTTCTTGTCCTCGTCGCTGAGCTCTTCCATACCCAGAATGGCGATGATATCCTGCAGCTCCCGATACTTCTGCAGCGTGGACTGCACCGCCCGGGCGATGTTGTAGTGCTCCTCGCCCACGATGTCGGGCTCCAGAATGCGGGAGGTGGACTCCAGCGGGTCCACGGCGGGATAAATACCCTGCTCGGCGATCTTACGGCTCAGCACCGTGGTAGCGTCCAGATGGGAGAACGTGGTGGCCGGCGCCGGGTCGGTCAGGTCGTCCGCGGGCACATACACCGCCTGCACGGAGGTAACAGACCCGTTCTTGGTGGAGGTGATGCGCTCCTGCAGCGCGCCCATCTCCCCCGCCAGCGTGGGCTGATAGCCAACGGCGGAGGGCATGCGTCCCAGCAGCGTGGAAACCTCGCTGCCCGCCTGGACAAAACGGAAAATATTGTCGATAAACAGCAGCACGTCCTTGTGCTCCTGGTCGCGGAAGTACTCCGCCATGGTCAGGCCCGACAGCGCCACGCGCATACGCACGCCGGGGGACTCGTTCATCTGCCCGAAAACCAGCGCCGTCTTGTCGGACACGCCGGACTCCCGCATCTCGCCCCACAGGTCGTTGCCCTCGCGGCTGCGCTCACCCACGCCGGTGAAGATAGAATAGCCGCCGTGCTCCATAGCCACATTGTGGATCAGCTCTTGGATCAGCACGGTCTTGCCCACGCCGGCGCCGCCGAACAGACCGATCTTACCGCCCTTGGGATACGGCTCGATCAGGTCGATGACCTTGATGCCCGTCTCCAGAATATCCGCGGCGGGCATCTGCTCGGCGAAGGTCGGTGCGGCGCGGTGGATCTCCCACCGGGGCGCGCTCTCGTCCACCGGCGGTTCGCCGTCGATGGGATCGCCCAGCACGTTGAACATACGTCCCAGCGTCTTCTCACCCACCGGCACCCGGATACCGTGTCCTGTGGCGGTGACGGTCAGCCCGCGGGCAAGCCCGTCGCTGCCTGCCATCATCACGCAGCGTACGGTCTTGTTCTCCAGGTGCTGCTCCACCTCCATGGTATAGCGCTGACCGTTCGCCTCCACGGTCAAGGCCTCATTGATGGCGGGCAGGCTCCCCTCCGGGAAGCGCACGTCGATAACGGGGCCGGAAATGCCCGTGATAGTACCTTGTTTCATTGAGGTCAGCCCTCCTTTTCTTTCTTGCTGCGCTGGGCGCGCTCACCGGCGGAGACCTCGGTGATCTCCTGGGTGATGGCGGCCTGGCGCGCCCGGTTGTACTGGACAGACAGGTCCTTCAGCAGCTCCTCCGCGTTCTGATCCGCCGCGTTCATGGCGGTCATGCGGGCGCTCTGCTCGCTGCAGAAGCTGTCCACCAGCGCGCTGTAGATATAGCCGGTCAGGCAGCTGCGGGCGGCGTTGTCCAGCACCGCCCCTGCGGACGGCACGAACTCATACGCCTTATCCCCGGCGGCAGCCGCCGCGGCGGCGTAAAAGTGCTCCCGGTGCATCGGCAGGATCCTCTCCTGCCGCACCACAGCCTCCAGGCCGTTCTTCATGTCGGTATAGATGACCCATACCGCGCTGATCTCTCCCGCGTCGAACCGTTCCAGCAGTAGCTCCGCGATGTGCCGCGCCCGGTCCAGCGTCGGGTTCTGCGCCGTGTAATGAAAGCTCTCCTCGATGGCGATCCCCCGCTGGCTGAACCAGCGCCGGCCATACTCGCCCACCACATACAGCGCCGCGTCGCCCTGGGCGGTCAGCAGCTGCTGCGCCTGCCGGATGGCGTTCTGGTTGTACGCGCCGGCCAGTCCCTTGTCCGCCGTGATCAGCAGGCACGCCGGCACGCCGGGCAGGGGCTTGGCGTTGGGATCCACCGGATCCACATACCGGCTCTCTATGGTGCTGTCCGCGTTGAACACGCGGCCGATCTCCGTCTGCAATGCCTGGAAATAAGGCCGTGTGTTGTCCAGATCCTGTTTGGCCTTCCGCAGCTTCGCCTGGGAGATCAGATACATGGCGTGGGTGATCTTCTGGGTCTGCCGTACGCCTCCGATGCGCCGGCGGATCTCACTGGTGCTGGCCATGCGCTCACCGCCCGCCTGCGCGCTTGAATTTCTCCAGCGCCGTCTTTGCAAAGTCGTTGATCTGCCCGCGCAGCTCGTCGGTCAGCGCCGCACCCTGCTCCAGCTGAAGCATCAGCGTCTGGCGGCTGGCGGCGAACTCGCCCAGCAGGAAGTCCCGCAGGGCGCACACCTGCGCCACCGGCACCTGCTGATAGAGGTGCGCCATGGCCGTCACCAGCGTGACGATCTGCTGTCCCTGGCTCAGCGGAGCACTGCGCCCCTGCCGCAGGATATACATCAGGCTCTGGCCGTAGGCCAGCTGGCTCTTCGTCTCCTCGTCCAGGTCGCTGGAGAACTGGGTGAACACCTCCATCTCGCGGTACTGGGCCAGGTCCAGACGCAGGGTGCCCACGGCCTTCTTCATAGCCTTGGTCTGGGCCGCGCCGCCTACGCGGGACACGGACAGACCCACGTTCACCGCCGGCCGGTGGCCGGAGAAGAACAAGCTGCTCTCCAGAAAGATCTGGCCGTCGGTGATGGAGATGATGTTGGTGGGGATATAGGCCGACACGTCGCCCGCCTGGGTCTCCACGATGGGCAGGGCGGTCATGCTGCCGCCGCCGCGCTCGTCGCTGAGCCGCGCCGCGCGCTCCAGCAGGCGGGAGTGCAGATAGAACACGTCACCGGGATACGCCTCGCGTCCGGGGGACCGCCCCAGCAGCAGGCTCAGCGCACGGTAGGCGATAGCGTGCTTGCTCAGATCGTCGTACACGATCAGCACGTCCTTGCCCTTGTTCATGAAATATTCGCCGATGGCCGCGCCGGCATAGGGCGCGATGTACTGCATGGACGCGGACTCGCCCGCGCCGGCGCACACGACGATGGTGTAGCGCATGGCGTCGTGCTTCCGCAGCAGCTCGGCGATCTGCGCCACGGAGCTGGCCTTCTGGCCGATGGCCACGTAGATGCAGATCATATCCTTCCCCTTCTGGTTCAGGATGGTGTCGATGGCGATAGCGGTCTTGCCGGTCTGGCGGTCGCCGATGATCAGCTCACGCTGGCCGCGACCGATGGGGAACATGGAATCGATGGCGAGGATGCCGGTGTGGAGCGGGGTATCCACGCTCTGACGCTCCAGAATGCCGGGGGCCTGCTTTTCGATGGGGTTGTAGCCCACAGCTTCAATGGGGCCCTTGCCATCGATGGGCTCGCCCAGCGGGCTGATAACGCGGCCCAGGAAGGCATCGCCCACCGGGATGCCGGCACGCTTGCCGCTGCGGGTCACCATGGTGCCCACGCCGACGGTCTCAGCTCCATCGAACAGCATGATGCCCAGCTGTTCGGGGTCCACGCTCTCCACCATGCCCTTGGCACCGTTGTCGAAGGTGACGATCTCGCCGTACACGGCGCGGTTCATGCCTTCGACGTGCACGATGCCGTCGGCAGAGGAAATGACCACGCCACCCTCCGCAGAGGTCTCGGCGGGCTTGTAGTCCTCAATGCGGGTCTTAAGGGTAGCCAGCGATGGCTTGCCCTCCATCATCTTGTCCAGCTGATGACGGCCGGAGTTATCGAACACACGGTCGCCCACCTGCAGGATATAGCCGGACAGCAGGCTCTCGTCCACCGTCACGTTCAGGATGACCTCGGTGGCATCATACAGCTTGCGTATCTCGGCGCGGATCCGGTTCAGCTCCTCTTCCCGGGGCTTGCGGGCGCTGCGCAGCTCGGCCTTGACGATGCGGTTGTCCGCAAAAAATTCACGACTGAATTCAGTTGCCATTGCCTGCACCTGCTTTCTCCAGCAGATCGTCCAGCAGACGTGCGTCGTCCTGGGCGGTCAGATTGCGGGCCAGCAGCTTCTCGCACATCGCACGGGCCAGTGCCGTGGTCTGGGCATCGGCTTCCCGCAGCTTGCTCTGGCGTTCGGCCTCGGCGCTTGCCTTGCCGGCTGCCACGATGGCGTCTGCCTGCTTGCGGGCATCTGCCAGCAGCTGCTGCTTTTCGACCTCGGCCTGCTTTTCGTAGGCTTCGCGGCGGGCAGCGGCCTCATTGTCCACATTGCGCAGTTTTTCCTGTGCGGCGTTCATGGTCTCTGCGGCTTCCTTCTTGGAGGTCTCCGCATCGGCCAGGTTTGCGTCCACCATCTGCTGGCGCTTTGCGATCACGTCCTGAACAGGCTTGAACAGGAACTTGCGCAGCACCGCATACATGACGAGGACGTTCACGACGGTCCACAGCAGGTTAATATCCAACTTCAGCATTCGTCTGCGCCTCCGTTACTGACCCAGGAACAGGATGATCAGCAGTGCAACGACGAAGCCGAAAATTGCAGTACCTTCTGCCAGAGCAGCGCCCAGCAGCAGGTTGGTCTGGATCTTGCCGGATGCCTCGGGCTGACGGGAGATTGCCTCCGTTGCCTTACCCGTTGCGATGCCGATGCCGATACCGCCGCCAATGCCGGTCAGCGCTGCAATGCCAGCGCCCAGAGCAATCAAACCATTCATAGTAATAATCTCCTTTTAAATTCAGTAAATATCAATGGATCAGTCTTCTCCGCCCATGGTCTCTTTCATGAACAGCGAAGTCAGGAACACGAACACATAGGTCTGGATCAGACCGTCGAACAGGTCAAAATACAGGCTGAACACCGCCGGGACGAACACGGGCACCACGAGCTTGATCAGCTCCATGATGACGAATGCACCCAGCACGTTGCCGAACAGTCGCATGCACAGGCTGGTGGGGCGAATGGCGATCTCGAGGATGTTCATGGGAGTCATGACCGGAGTGGGAGCAGCCAAACTCTTGAGGAAGCCAATGCCGCCGCGTGCCCGGATGCCGGCACCCTCGATCAGGATGATGCTCATCAGCGCCAGCGCTGCGGTCACATCCAGATCCTTTGTGGGGGGCTTGACACCGAACACGCCGATCAGGTTGCTGAAGGCGATGTAGATGGCTACGGTCATCAGGTAAGGCACATAGCGCCTGCCCTTTTCGCCCAGCAGACCTTCAAAGAAATTGGTGCCTGCGAGGTAGGCCATTTCCAGCACGGCCTGACGCTTGCTGATGTGGTCCACCTTCAGGTTTCTGGTAAGCAGGATCGAGCCGATGGTGACGATGGCCAGGATCACCCAGCTGATGACCACGGATTCCGGGATCTGCAGCGGGCCGACCTTGACGTATTCGACGGTCAGCTCTTCCATCAATGCTTTGGTCAGATTATTCAATTGTTTTTCCTCCTTCCTGAAGAATAGGGTTCCGGGGGTAAGACCGCCGCACCGCCCCGGCGGCGCAGCGTCCTTCTTATCGCTCGAAGAAAAGGCGCAGCTTTGTGAAAAAAGTAAGGAAGGCGTTCGGCTTTGTCCGGTCACGCCCTCCCTCCTGCACGGATCACTTCGTCTTTTTTCGTTGTGTATGATAGTACGATTGACGAAAATTGGCAAGTGGCTTTGTGCACATTCTACATTTTAGGTGGTTCTACTGCATTGATATACAAAAAAAGTTGTGCATCTTGTCTAATAAAGCACCCTTCACATGTACTTTTTCCACAAATTTCTTAGCTAATTCTTAGGTTTCGATGGCTTTTTCAGGGCATTCCGGGAAATATTTCCATCAAAAATGCCCCATTGTACATACTTTATATGCCCGATATATAAAATTCGTATAGGTGTCTCGTCTGGTATTACACCCGCTCCTATACATATTTATTATAACTGCATATCTAAAATCTGTCAGTCCGCCTGTTTTGCGCCCCGGCGGAACACCAGCCGGAAGATGGCACGGGCAAGCGGCCCGCAGTACAGCATCTGCCAGCACAGAGCCATGGGCATGTTGCAGCCCCAGGTGTGCACCCAGGTGCCGAAGCTCGGCTCCTTGAACAGCAGCGTTGCCACCAGGCTTATCACCGGGCACATGATGCAGACAATCATCAGCATGCGATCGGCCCGGCCGCCAGCAGCTGCAGCAGAGGTTTTCCACAAGAGGGGTCCAAGGTTGGGCAGAGCGCGCAGAAACGCCGGTCTGCGGACCGTTTTTGTTGTATTTTGCCGGTTGTTTTCAAGATTTCAACAAAAATTTGTCTATTTCTTTGTATAGTCTGCGAATGGACAAACGATGCACCCGCATGTATAATAAAGCCAGAAACCAGAGAAGTACAGCAGAAGCTCAAATGAGAGCTAACCCCGCTGACTTTAAGCAGAAAGGAGCGAAGACCGATGGTCGATATGGAACCCGCACAGTACGCACAGACTGTCGGGGTTCGCTGAGAAGCAAAACAGAGGCTCACCACAAACGGGATGTTTCCCCCGTATAAAAACACAACAAATACGAGCCAGTCTTGAGCGTCAACATTGCGATATAACGACAACCTGTCGATAAACCCAGACCCC
>ENA-OVFR01001954-OVFR01001954.1-human-gut-metagenome-genome-assembly--contig:-NODE-1954-length-9792-cov-3.714799_pt1 | contig 9792 bp, 8 predicted proteins | sample MGYA00237762_ERZ505403 | MGnify/ENA primary metagenome ERZ505403 (study PRJEB26158, sample SAMN06016376) | human gut metagenome | biome: human gut; feature: ankylosing spondylitis patient; material... | reverse complement strand
GAGGTTATCTCGAACGCTTCGCAGATTTTTGCGGAGGACGGCGACCGCATCGTTAACGGCTGCACTTACCGCTCGTTCGGCTCTCACATGCAGGCCGAGTATGCTGTTTTCATTGACGGCGAAGATGAGCTTGCAGGCAAATATGCGGATATCTGCTGCGTGGCGCTGAGCAACATCAAGCAGTGCTACGACGAGAAATTCGACAGGGGCAACTTCGTCAAGAACGTTATTCTTGACAACATACTTCCCGGCGACATCGCTATCAAGGCGCGTGAGCTTCGCTTCAACAGCGATGCCGTGCGCACCGTCCTTCTGATAAGGATCACCGAGCACAACGATTCCGCGGCGTTCGACGTTATCCAGAATCTGTTCCCGGACAAGACCAAGGATTTCGTCATCAACATAAACGAAAACGAGATAGCTCTCGTCAAGGAAGTCCGCAGCAACATCGAGACCAAGGATCTCGAAAAGCTCGCGCGCTCCATTTCCGATTCTCTGACAACTGACCTTTATATCCACGCATATGTCGGCATCGGCACGACTGTCACCGGCGTCAAGGAGCTTGCCCGTTCGTTCAAGGAAGCTCAGATAGCCCTCGAGGTCGGCAAGGTGTTCGACACCGAAAAGACCATAGTCAGCTACGACAATCTCGGTATCGCAAGACTTATCTATCAGCTTCCCACGACCCTGTGCGATATGTTCATGCGCGAGGTGTTCAAGCGCGGCTCGATAGACAGCCTCGATCAGGAGACTCTGTTCACCATTCAGCGTTTCTTCGAGAACAACCTCAATGTTTCCGAGACCTCCCGCAAGCTCTTTGTCCACCGCAACACTCTTGTTTACAGACTCGAGAAGATCAAGAAGCTCACCGGCCTTGACCTGCGCGAGTTCGACGATGCTATCGTCTTCAAGGTGGCTCTTATGGTCAAGAAGTATCTCGATGCGAAGCCTGTCAAATACTGATCTGCGGCGTAATTTAAGATCGGTATAAAGTCAAGCGAGGGGGATACCGCTTTATATAGGAGTGAAAACTGTGATTGAATTCAGAGATGTTTCCAAGACCTACGAGAACGGAACACATGCTCTAAACCATGTCAATATCAAGATAAACAAGGGCGAATTCGTCTTTGTCGTCGGCGCGTCCGGCGCCGGAAAAAGCACCTTCCTCAAGCTCATGATGCGTGAGGAAGTGCCCTCGCATGGAAAAGTTATAATCAAAAATCAAGATCTGAGCACCCTTACCCGCAGCGAAATACCCTATTTTCGCCGCGGGTTGGGCATAGTATTCCAGGATTTTCGCCTGATCCCCAAGATGACCGTGTTCGACAACGTGGCGTTCGCCATGCGTGTCACCGGCTCTAAGGAGAACAAGATTCAAAAGCGCGTTCCGTTCGTGCTCGACATAGTCGGGCTGACGGACAAGATGAATTGCTATCCCACCGAGCTCTCCGGCGGCGAGCAGCAGCGTGTGGCTCTTGCCCGCGCCCTTGCGAATAACGCCGATCTTATCATAGCGGACGAGCCGACGGGCAATGTTGACCCGCATATGAGCCTCGAGATAGTCGATCTGCTCATGCGCCTCAACCAGGAGGGCACGACTGTCATCATGGTTACCCATGAGCACAATCTCGTCCGTATGTATGACAAGCGCGTTATCCTGCTCGAAAACGGAACCGTTGCGGCGGACGGCAGAATGAAAAATTCCGCTCACCGCGAGCGCACGCTTGCAAAATCAAGCAGTCTCAACCGACCGGCGGACGGCTTCGCAACGAAGTATCTCGACGACGAGGAAGAAGTTCCGGAGGAAAAAGTTGCCGCAAAGGAGCCCGAAAAACTCCCGGAAAAGGCGGAGGAGATAGCAAACGAGACCGCTGCCGACGATATCTACAGGCAGGCTCTCGAAAGCATAAGAAAAGAACGCGAAAAAGAGACGACGGGATACGGAAGCGAGTATGACACAACGTATTCTTCCGTCTTGGCGGATTATTCGATTTACCTCGAAGACGACGGAGAGGGGGACGAGAGCGATGAAAAATAACGGAAGCCTCGGCTACCTCACCCGCGAGGGAATGAGAAATCTCTATGTCAACCGACTGATGAGCATAGCGTCGGTCTCCGTGCTGTTCAGCTGCATGGTGATGATTGGCGTTGCGTTCATGATAATGGTCAATATAAATATGTTCATCGGCAATGTCGAGGATCAGAATGTGATAATGGTCTTTGTCGATGACAGCGCGACGAAAGCGGAGGAGGACGAGCTCGGCGCGAGTCTCAGAGGGCTTTCAAATGTCCGCGAATGCACTTTCGTCGGCAAGGACAGCGGCTTTGCCCAGCTCAAGGACGAGATGGGGGACAGTTCCGTGCTCTTCGACGGGCTCGACGAAAACCCGCTTCCCGATGCATACGAAGTCTCGCTCAAAGATACGGATAAGTTTGACGACACGGTCAAACGCATTTCCGAACTCCCGCATGTTCTCCACATCCGCGAGAACAGGCAGCTTGCAAAGCAGCTCGCGGGGCTGAGAAATACAGTCAGCTATGTGAGTGCGGGCATGATAGCGCTGCTGCTCATAGTCTCGCTTTTCATCGTCTCCAACACAATAAGAATAACGATGGACAGCCGCAGGCTCGAAATAAATATCATGAAGAGCGTCGGTGCGACAAGATGGTTTATCCGATGGCCGTTCATGATCGAGGGCATGATGCTTGGACTTATCTCCGGTGTGCTCGCCCTGCTTGCCGTCTGGGGCATATATGAAATTGCGGGCAGGTCGCTCGTCAAGACTCTCTCCGGCATCGGAATGTCGGGAATCGCTCCGTTCGGCAAATATGCTCTGATACTGCTCGCCGCGTTTATCGTGCTCGGAGTTCTCTCCGGCGCGCTCGGCAGTGCGGTGTCGATAACAAAATATCTCAAAGAAAAGGAGTTTGCGATAGTCGATGAAGAATAAGCGTAACACATGGCTCAGAAGAGCGGCGGCGTTTGTTCTTTGCGCGGCGCTCGTGCTGATGACCGGAATTTTCCCGACAAGGGTTCAGGCGAAGAGCCTCGAGGATCTCAAGCAGGAGTATAACGAGCTCGAAAAAGAGATTGAGGCAAACAAGAAAAAGCTTGAAAGTATAAAAAATCAGCAGACCTCGAATGCGGAGAAGATGAGTCTGCTCTCTTCTCAGGCTGAGGCGATAAGCAGTCAGCTCGATGTCATAAACTCACAGCTCTCCGTTTTAAATGCGGACATTGCAGACTATGACAGAGAGATAGCGGCACTCGATAAAAAAATTGACGAGGCTCAGTCGAAGATAGACAAGCTCGACGAGCAGATAGACGCCACGCAGGAGAAGATATCAGAACGCCTGCGCGCCACATATATGGCGGGCTCGTCCTCGTGGATAGAGATACTGCTCGAGTCGGACAGCATCTCATCGCTCTTGCTTCGCATCCAGCTGCTCGCGAGCGTCACGGAGAACGACAACAAGCTCATTTCCCAGCTCGAAAAGCAGACCGAGGAGCTCAACGCCGCCAAGGCGGAGCTCGACGAGGACAAAAAAGCTCTCGAAGAGAAGCGCTCGTCTCTGGTCGAGAAGAAATCCGAACTCGACACTAAAAATAAAGAACTCGCTTCAAAGCAGAACGCATATAACGCGAACTACCGTCAGATATCGGCTCTCATGACCTCGCTCGACAAGAGCAGCGCCGAATATCAGCGGGAGATTCAGCGGCAGTACAGAAAGCGCGAGGCATTTGAGCGCCAGATAGACAAAATCATCAGCGGCGGCTCCCAGAGCGGCGACGTTGACGATGGATTTTATAACGACGGCGAGATGATGTGGCCGGTTCCATATAAGAACTCTTACATCTCCGCGGGCTACGGCTACTATGACCCCGAGGGTGACGGAACCTACACCATGCACCCGGCTATCGATATAGTCGTGCGCGAAAACGGCGTCAATGTCTCCTACGGCAAGAAGATAGTTGCGGCGCAGAGCGGCAAGGTGCTCGTCAGGGGCTATTCCGATGTCGGCGGCAACTATATCACCATCGACCACGGCGACGGATACAGAACATATTACGGCCACTGCTCGCAGATAATTGCTTCGGCGGGTCAGCGCGTTGAAAAAGGCGAGGTTATCGCCTATATGGGCGCCACAGGATATGTGACCGGACCGCATGTCCATTTCCAGGTCATGCATGTCAAGAACGGTGCCGTCACAAGACTCAATCCTCTCGATTTTGTCACGCCTCCGAATTGATCTCAGGCAGGAAGGAACGTGAAAACAAATGAACAAGAAAATTTCGCTCGGACTTGCGATTGCGCTCATTATTCTGAGTGCGACCGCGACCTTCGCAATAACGATGTCGGTCTCACAGCGTATGTACAACAAGCTGATAACCGACCTTCCCAAGCGCGCGCAGATGTATGACGCGGTCGAGGAGGTCGACAAGATCGTCCGCTCGAAGTACTACGGCGATATAGACGAGGCTCTGCTCGACTCGAACCTTGAAAACGGCTATATCAACGGACTCGGCGACAAGTACAGCCGCTATATGAATGCGGACGCCTACAAGCTCTATTCCTCGAAGCTTGAGGGACGCAGCGCGGGCATCGGCGTTGAGGTTGAAACAGACCCCGAGAGCGGTTATCTGCTCATAACGGAAGTCTATCCCAACTCCCCGGCGCAGACCGAGGGGCTTCAGAAGGGCGATAAGATAGTTGCCATAGGCGGCGACACAGTCACTGCCGAAAACAGCAGTGAAATGGCGGGCAGACTCAGCGGTATAAAGCTGACCTCAGTCAGCCTCACCTACAGGCGCGATGATGTCGACAAATCCGTCAACGTCGTCCTCGGTTATACAAACCAGACCGTCAGCTATGAGCTTATCGGCACGGTCGGTTATATAAAGATATCCGCGTTCTACAAGAATACATTGAACCAGCTCGAAAAGGCAGTCGACCAGCTCAAAAAAGAGGGCGCGAAGAGCCTCGTTTTCGATGTGCGCTCGACCTATGACGGAACTATTGAATACACCTGCCGCGTTATAGATTATCTTGTCCCGACGGCGACCGAGGGCAACAAGGCGCTCGCAACGCTCGTTGACAAAAACGGCAACAACGTCAAGACCTACAGCTCCGACGCTAAGGATATAACGATGCCCATGGCGGTGCTCATAAATTCCGACACCGCGGGCTACGGCGAGCTGTTTGCCTGCGACCTCAAGGATTTCGGCAAGGCGTTCCTTATCGGCGAAAAGACAGCCGGCAGAGCCGATGTTCAGGAGACTTTCGAGCTCAGCGACGGAGGCGCAGTCGTGCTGACCACTTCAAAGATGCTGCCCTATATCAGCGAGAGTTTCGACGGAAAGGGCCTGACTCCGGACACCGAAATCATTCTCGCGGATTCGCTCAGAGAGAATCTCAGCACGCTCGAAAAGGAGAGAGACACCCAGCTTCAGGCTGCTATCTCCATGCTCGCGGGTAACTCGTCAGAGGGCTGAGACCGAAAATAAGAAATGCAATCTCCCTGCTTTTTGAAGGCGGGGAGATTTTGTTTTGAAAGGCAAAATAATGATGCCAATATGTCAAAATATCCGCGCCGGATTTTCGGCAGTATTATGTCCTTTTGGGCTTTATGATACAATATTTTGGGCAGATTAACGAAACTTTTCCTGTATCTGTAAAATTTTATCAAATTGCTTGCATATGAGGACAAAAACGGCTAAAATATATGAGGTATATAACCAATAACCAATTATACTAACAACGGAGGAATTCAAATGTCAGTTAAAGTTGCTATTAACGGCTTTGGCCGTATCGGTCGTCTTGCATTCCGTCAGATGTTCGGCGCAGAGGGCTACGAGGTTGTTGCTATCAACGATCTTACCAGCCCCGAGATGCTTGCAAACCTTCTCAAGTACGATACCGCTCAGGGCGGCTATTGCGGAAGAATAGGCGAGAATCTTCACACCGTAGACTTCAAGGCTGCTGAGTATGAAGAGGACGGCAAGACTGTCAAGGTTCCCGGCGCTATCATAGTTGACGGTAAGGAGATCACCATCTATGCTATGCCCAACGCGAAGGATCTTCCCTGGGGCGAGCTTGACGTTGATGTTGTTCTTGAGTGCACCGGCTTCTACTGCTCCAAGGCTAAGAGCCAGGCTCACATCGATGCAGGCGCTAAGAAGGTCGTTATCTCTGCTCCCGCAGGCAATGACCTCAAGACCATCGTCTTCAGCGTCAACGAGGGCACCCTCAATGCCGACGACACCATCATCAGTGCAGCTTCCTGCACCACCAACTGCCTTGCTCCCATGGCTAAGGCTCTTAACGATTACGCTCCCATCCAGAGCGGTATCATGTCCACCATCCACGCTTACACCGGCGATCAGATGATCCTCGACGGTCCCCACAGAAAGGGCGACAAGAGACGTGCCCGTGCAGGCGCTGCCAACATCGTTCCCAACTCGACCGGCGCTGCTAAGGCTATCGGCCTTGTTATCCCCGAGCTCAACGGCAAGCTTATCGGCTCCGCTCAGCGTGTTCCGGTTCCGACCGGTTCTACCACCATCCTTACAGCTGTTGTTAAGGGTGCCGACGTTACCAAAGAGGGCATCAATGCCGCTATGAAGGCTGCTGCTTCCGAGAGCTTCGGCTACAATGAGGATCCGATTGTTTCCTCCGATGTTATCGGTATGAGATACGGCTCACTCTTTGATTCGACTCAGACCATGGTTTCTCACATCGCTGACGACCTTTATGAGGTACAGGTTGTTTCTTGGTATGATAACGAGAACAGCTACACAAGCCAGATGGTAAGAACCATTAAGTATTTCGCTGAGCTGTAATCAAGCGATATTGCAGTATTTAAAGAGCTCGACGGCTGAGGCCGGCGGGCTCTTTTTTTAAAAAGGTGTTTACAAAAGACGTTTTGTGTGCTACAATAACTATAATTCTTTACTGGATATTATAGCTATCACTGTCCGGTAATGAAAAATTTTTTCAAAGGGAGAGTTCCTACATGAAGAAAATGGCTAGCCTCTTGGTTGTAGCGGCCCTTCTCATTTGCATGGCAGTTCCGGCATTTGCCGCAACCGGCATCAACACTTATGAGGAAAAACTCATCACGTATGTTAAAACCGCATACGTTGTTGACGGCACTACAATCAGTGTTCCCGATGAGTATGTAACTGCTCTTGAGAACATTTTCTCTACCGTTGATCTCACTGAAGATCAGTACAACCAGATCAAGGGCATTCTCGACGAAGCTCTTGAATACTGCAAAGCCAACAACCTTGTTAAGCTTTCAGACATCACCGAGAAGAAAGCAACAAACGCCCTTCTCGCTTATGCTAACAAAGCTCTCGGCGTTGTAGGTTACAGCGTAACCGCTTCGGGTTCGCTTGCAGATGCTGATCACGGCCTTCTCACTATCCTCGATTCAGAGGGTAAGGTAGTTGCTAAGCTCCATCCGGCTGTTACTTACAGCAAGGGCGGTCAGGGCGGCACTATCGCTAAGACCGGCGCCGACTTCACTTCAGCTGCATTCTGCGGTCTTGCTGCAGTAGCTGTTCTTTCGGCTGCAGGCGTAGCAGTTAAGAAGTTCCGCAAGGATTCAGATGACTGATTCCGGTACTAATCGGAGTAAGAAGAGCTATCGGAAGAGTTTTATAATTCTTCCGATAGTTTTTTTACTTATAGGCTATTTGCTGTTTTTTATATGCCTCACTCCAATACTCAGCCCCCTTGTCTCGATTTACGAGCTCGCATTTTCCAATGCGAACGTCAACACCATTGTCGAGCCCGGGGAAAACAGTGCTTTTAATGGTGGCAGCGGTGTGGATAACGGTTATCTTACATCGGGTGATATAACATTTCCGTCTTACGGTGACCATTTCGGTCATATAACTGTTGAGGGGACGGATATTGACACGGATGTTATTTTCGGCGACGATACCTCGCTGCTTAAAAAAGGTGCGTGTATGTCGTATTACAGCCATATTCCGGGCTGCGGCAGAGGCGTGCTTATAGGTGCCCACAACAATACTTATTTTCACTCGCTTCAAGATGTGCAGACGGGTGCGCTTGTAAATTTGAGTACCACCTACGGTAACTTTGTTTACCGCGTATACCTCACAAACGTAATAAACGTAGACACAGACAGCTCTTACCGCGCCGCGCTCAACGGCGACAAGGAGACGCTGATACTATATACCTGTTACCCCAACAACACTTTATCGCTCACTCCGTACCGCTTTATAGCGTACTGCGAAAAGGTGTCGGGGCCGCACGTGAATATGTACGAATGAGGAGGCGCGTGATATGACTAAAAATTCAAAAGCCATGCGGCGCGTGCTCTGCGGAGTGGTTTCGTTTCTGCTCTCGTTCTTTTCGTGCCTTTTTGTGATGTGCCTTGTGTTTAAATTCACGGTGCTCAGCCCCTCATTCCTTGTCGGGGTCGAGAAGCGTTCAGACTATGCGGAGGCTCTGCATTCCGAGCTTAAGGAGCAGTTCGTCTCATACGGCAGTGCTGGTAATGTTGACGAGAGCTTTTTTGATTCCGTGTTTGAAAACATCATCACTCCCGACCGTATCGACGAGGACACAAAAGCCGTAATTACCGATTTTTATAACGGCGAGGTCAAGGACTCGATTGATACCTCCGATATACAAAGCGAGCTTGAAACGAGACTCTTGGAATACGCCGCCGAAAAGGGCTTTGCGGTGGACGGCGAGCTCAAAAACAATATAAAGGATATGGCGGTGCAATTCGGAGACCTCTATAATTCCTATGTATCGCTGTTTTCAAATTCGTATTTCAAATCCGCCGGCAATATGCTCAAACGCTACAACCCTTATGCCGACTATGCCGCGATTATAGCGGTTACGCTTTCGCTGATTGCGGGGCTCGTGCTTCGTATGTCGTATAAAAAGCGCAAAAACGTGTACAGATATTATATTTATGCGTTTTCGGGTACCGCGCTTATGCTTCTTGCGGCACCGCTTGCCGCGATTATAGGCGGAGTAGGCACAAGAATAAACATCGGTACAAAATCGCTTTACAGCTTTGCGAGCGGATTTATGACGGACACTCTTTGGGCGTTTGTTTTTGCCGCTGCGGCCGTTGCGGTCGTTACCGCTGTTAAGCTGTTGCTTACCTCTGCGTTTTAGAATACTGTGAACATCGTGGTCGGTAAAGCAGGAGCCGTCGGGGCGCATAGAGGAATGACTGAATAGAATCTTGTATTGCACACCGCTGGTGTGCATCTGTTCCTTTATACGGCTTTTAACATTTCTTTCGGTAAAGCCTACCTTTATGTAGCCTTTATGAGAGGGAACATCCACAAGCTCGTATGCGTAGATTGTGGGATTGATTTGCGGACGTGGTGCAAAAAACTGATTATCAGCCATTGTCGTCACCACCTATATTACAAATTCTTGAATCAATGTAATTCCATTCATCTTTGCTGATGCCCCATAAATCTATTAAATATTCATCAGTGAATGTGATATTATACTTTCTTAAATCGGGGACAAAACAAAAATTCTTTTTTGTTACATCTTGTGATACAACAGTCTGTAATAACAGAAAACGTACAACTTTTGTAAATAAATAAGATTTAAAATTCAATGTTTCTTCCCTTGTGTCAAATGCACCTGCAACAATCCATGATTCTGTACAACATTCGCCAGGAGCAGCAAGCCTTATATTTCCGTCATAATAAAATCCAACAGGCTTTGTGAAATCTGTCTGGCCTGCTATTGGAGCTTTAGGCACAAAGATCGGAAGAGCGTCGTG
>ENA-OVFR01001927-OVFR01001927.1-human-gut-metagenome-genome-assembly--contig:-NODE-1927-length-9884-cov-3.278462_pt1 | contig 9884 bp, 9 predicted proteins | sample MGYA00237762_ERZ505403 | MGnify/ENA primary metagenome ERZ505403 (study PRJEB26158, sample SAMN06016376) | human gut metagenome | biome: human gut; feature: ankylosing spondylitis patient; material... | reverse complement strand
TAGAAGCCGGGCATGCCCGGCCCCTACATATATAATAATAGGGAAACTGCCCAATCCGATTGTGACGAAACTGTTAAACTTACAAAAAATTCGGAAAAACCCTTGACAGTTTGCAAAACGGGGATATAATAAACTTAGCACTCGGAGATAAAGAGTGCTAAACAAACCAACAAAAGCAAACCAAAGGAGATGAGCAGCATGGCCATGGATGCGCGCAAGCAGCGTATACTGGAAGCTATTGTTGCCCTGTATGCCAACGACGGTGAGCCTGTCGGCTCGGGTCTTTTGGCAAACTACTTTGACATGGCACTGTCCAGCGCGACGCTGCGCAATGAGATGGCTGCCCTGACCAAGCTGGGTCTGCTGGAACAGCCCCACACCAGCGCGGGCCGCGTGCCCAGCGCCCAGGGCTACCGCTACTACCTCGATCATCTGATCGACGCGCCAAAGTCCGGCACCCTGCCGGAGAAGGACCGCCGCCGCATTGACGATTTGTTCGCCGCCATGGATGCCGAGCCGGAAAAGCTCGTGCCCGCCGCGACCCGCTGCCTGGCCGATATGACAGGCTGCGCGGCTGCCGCTACCACACCGCAGGCACCGGATCTCTGCATTGCCCATTTTGAGGTCGTGCAGGTGGGCCGCTACAGCGCCGCAGTGCTGGCCGTGACCAGCGCAGGCGGCGTGCGGACCCGCGTGGCCCGCGTTGACACCGGTCTGACCCGGGACGATGCCGCCAACCTGGCACAGCTGCTCAACCGCGGGCTGACTTTCGTCGCCCCGCAGGATTTAAGCCCGATGCTCATGGCCAGCATGGTTCTGGCAGCAGGACAGCGGCTGGCCCCCGTCATCATGGCGGCACAGGCGCTCGTCACCACCGGCCCGCAGGCCTGTCTGGAGGGCGCGCAGTATCTGGCAAAGATGGCGGACGTCCGCCAGAACCTCGGCACGCTGTTGGAGATCTTCTCCGACAATGAGGCCGCGACGGAGCTCATCCGCCCCGAAGGCAACAAGATCACCGCAACGCTGGGCTGCGACCTTGACCCTGCGATGCCGGGTGCCTGCATCGTCAGCAAGCGGTACTTAGCCGGCGGCGGGCTGACAGGCTCCGTCGCACTGATCGGCTCCACCCGCATGGAGTACGAGCGGTTGCTGCCGATCCTGGACTACTTTGCCGCCAGAATGGGGCAGAGCATGGCCGGGCAGGGCCAATAAACGAAGAAGGAGAGACCCGCAATGAGCCAAGAAGAAAAGAAACAGACCGCCCCGGAGACGGAAGCGGCTGCTGAAAAGCCCGAGACCCTCGCACAGGAGGCCCCTGAAAAAGAGGCCCCCCAGGCCGAGGAAAAGCACGAGGGCAAGCACGACTGCAAGCATCACCACCACGAGACCGCGGCCCTGCAGGCCAAGCTGGAGGCGGAGGAAAAGAAAAACGCCGACCTTAAGAACCAGCTGCTCCGCACCGCTGCCGAGTATGACAACTACCGCAAGCGTACAGCAAACGAAAAGCTTTCTATTTATGATGACGCAACAGCAAAGGCGGTTACAGAGCTTTTGCCTGTAGCAGACAGTATTCAGATGGCTATTACAAATTTAAAAGATTGTGACCCCGAAATTTTAAAGGGCATTGAGCTTATTTCAAATCAGCTTGCAAAGTCGCTTGAAAAGCTCAAGGTTGAGCCTTTCGGTGCGCAGGGCGAGGAGTTTAATCCGGAAATTCACAACGCAATCTCAAAGATTGACGATGAGAATTTTGAAAAGAACTGTATTTCACAGGTGTTCCAGACAGGTTACAAAATCGGCGATAAAATTATTCGTCATGCAATGGTTCAGGTTGCAAATTGCGACTAAGACCTTTATATAAATAAATCAGTATAAAAGTAAAACAAATATATTCAGGAGGAATTCATTATGGCAAAGACAATAGGTATAGATTTAGGTACAACAAACTCATGTGTAGCAGTTATCGAAGGCGGCGAGCCTGTAGTTATTCCTAACGCCGAGGGCGCAAGAACAACTCCTTCCGTTGTTGCTTTCTCAAAAGACGGCGAGCGTATGGTAGGTCAGGTTGCAAAGCGCCAGGCTATCACAAACCCTGACAAGACAGTTTCTTCTATTAAGAGAGAAATGGGTACATCATATAAAGTATCAATTGACGGCAAGCAGTACACACCGCAGGAAATTTCAGCTATGATTCTTTCAAAGTTAAAGGCAGACGCTGAAGCATACCTTGGCGAAAAGGTAACACAGGCAGTTATTACAGTTCCTGCTTACTTTACAGACGCACAGCGTCAGGCTACTAAGGATGCAGGTAAGATTGCAGGTCTTGATGTAAAGAGAATTATCAACGAGCCTACAGCAGCTGCTCTTTCATACGGTATAGATAAAGAAAAAGACCAGAAGGTTATGGTATATGACCTCGGCGGCGGTACATTCGATGTATCTATCATTGAGATGGGCGACGGTGTTCAGGAAGTTCTTGCAACAGCAGGTAACAACCGCCTTGGTGGTGATGACTTCGATAAGAGAATTATCGACTGGATGGTAACATCATTCAAAAACGAAACAGGTATTGACCTTTCATCAGATAAGGTTGCTATGCAGCGTTTCAAAGAGGCTGCAGAGAAAGCTAAGATAGAGCTTTCGGGCGTTACAACATCTTCAATCAACCTCCCGTTCATTACAGCAGACCAGACAGGTCCTAAGCACCTTGACTTAACACTTACAAGAGCTAAGTTTGACGAACTTACAGCAGACCTTGTAGAGGCTACAATGGGTCCGGTTCGTTCGGCTCTCTCTGATTCAGGTTTACAGATCAGTCAGATTGACAAGGTTCTTATGGTCGGCGGTTCTTCAAGAATTCCTGCTGTACAGGAAGCTGTTAAAAAACTTATCGGCAAAGAGCCGTTCAAGGGCATTAACCCTGATGAGTGCGTAGCTGTAGGTGCTGCTATTCAGGGCGGCGTTCTCGGCGGCGAGGTAGAGGGACTTCTTCTCCTCGATGTTACACCTCTTTCACTTGGTGTTGAAACAATGGGCGGCGTAATGACAAAGATTATTGAGAGAAATACAACAATTCCTACAAAGAAGAGCCAGATTTTCTCAACTGCCGCTGATAACCAGACACAGGTTGAAATCAATGTTTTACAGGGTGAGCGTGAATTTGCAAGAGATAACAAGCAGCTCGGTTTGTTTGCTCTCACAGGCATTGCTCCCGCTATGCGTGGTATCCCGCAGATTGAAGTAACATTTGATATTGATGCAAACGGTATTGTTAATGTATCTGCAAAAGACCTCGGTACAGGCAAGGAGCAGAAGATTCAGATTCAGAACTCAACCTCAATGAGCAAGGAAGATATCGACAAGGCTGTTAAGGAAGCAGAGCAGTACGCCGCAGAAGATAAGAAGCACCGTGAAGAGGTTGACGCTAAGAACGAAGCAGAGAACCTTGTATATCAGGCTGAAAAGCTCGTAAACGAGAGCGGCGACAAGATTTCAGAGGACGAAAAGAATACAATCAATACAAAGTGTGCTGCAGTTAAGGACGCTATCGCTAAGAACGACAAGTCTATGATTGACACTGCTAAGGAGGATTTACAGAAAGCTGTTTACGAAGTTTCCGCAAAACTTTATCAGCAGGCAAATCCGCAGGGTGCACAGGGTGCGGCTCCGCAGGGTGACCCACAGCAGGGCGCACAGGGCGGCTCAAACGGTGACCCTAACGTATATGATGCCGATTTTAAGGATGTTGACGGCAACTGATTAAAAACGGCAGCCTATAAATAGATTTACACAATGATTGACTTCATTTGTTTTTCCTGTTAAAATTTGTTAAAGGGGCTGTTTTTTGCAACGGCTCCTTTAGCACTGTATGGATTTTTGACAGCGTATACAGCGTATATAGATAACCTTTATACAGCTGATAACAAGTTATTAAAAGGTGAGAATGATGGCAGATAAAAGAGATTATTACGAGGTGCTTGGCGTTTCTAAGGGAGCAAGCGAAGATGAAATTAAAAAGGCTTATCGCAAGCTTGCGATGAAGTATCATCCCGATCGCAATCCCGACAGCAAAACGGCTGAAGAAAAGTTCAAGGAAGTCAAGGAAGCATATGAAAGATAAAAAAGCCCGCTATGACCAGTACGGTCACGCAGGCGTAGACCCTAACTTCGGTGCGGGCGGCGCAGGCGGTTACGGTGCATACGGTCAGGGCATTGATATAGATGATATTTTTTCAAGCTTTTTCGGCGGATTCGGAGGCAGACGCTCCAATAATCCTAATGCTCCGAGCCGAGGCAGCGATGTTGAGGCAAGCATTTATATTTCATTTGAAGAGGCTGCAAAGGGCTGTAAAAAGACCGTAAGCTACGATTGCGTTTCTTCTTGTGACGAATGTCACGGTACGGGCGCAAAACCCGGTACTCAGCCTAAGACCTGCTCTGTGTGCGGAGGCTCGGGCAGAGTTACAATCAGCCAGCGTTCACCTTTCGGAGTTGTTCAGACACAGCGTGCCTGTGACGCTTGTCACGGTAAAGGCAAGATTATTGACAGTCCTTGCCCTAAGTGCGGCGGTTCGGGCAGAAAGCGCAGGACTAAAACTGTTGATATTACAGTTCCGGCAGGCATTAAAGACCAGCAGATTCTTAATGTCGGCGGCAGAGGCAACGCAGGTTACAACGGCGGCCCTTCGGGTGACCTTCATGTATATGTAAATGTTCAGCCGCATCCTGTATTTGAACGCAGAGGCGACGATGTGTGGTGCAATCTTCCTCTTACATTTGCACAGGCTGCTCTCGGCGCAGAGGTGGTTGTTCCTACTCTTGACGGCAAGGTTTCGTATCAGGTTCACGAGGGTACACAGCCGGGCGATGTATTTAAGCTTAAGGGCAAAGGCATTCAGCGCCTTAACGGCAGAGGAAAAGGCGACCAGTATGTGCGTGTAACCATTGAAGTTCCGAAGAATCTTAACGCTAAGCAGAAAAATCTTATAAAAGAATTTGAGAATGTTACAAACGAAAAGAACTACGCACAGCGCAACAGCTTTTTTGAGAAAATAAAGAGAATGTTCAACGAATAATTCTGATAACAGTATATAAAGGGGCTTAACAAATGGAGTCTTGGACAGAAATAAAAATTGCGGTAAACGCAAAGGATATAGACAGGGCAGGCGACATTGCGAATGTTGTAGTGCCTTACGGAATTTATATTGAGGACTACACTGCTCTTGAGCAGGAAGTGCAGGAGATTGCACACATTGACCTTATAGATGAGGATTTGCTCAAGAAAGACAGGAGCGTTGCCTATGTTCATATTTACCTTGAGCCTGATGTTTCTCCGAACGAGGCTGTAGCCTTTTTGTCCGAAAGGTATAATGCAGAGGGCATTGAGCATAAAATTGAATTGCTCGACTGTGCCGAAGAGGATTGGAGAAACAATTGGAAAAAGTATTTTAATCCGATTGCCGTTGGAGAAAAGCTCCTTATTCGCCCGAGTTGGAGAGATGATTACGATCCGCAGGGCAGAATTGTTTTAAATATTGACCCTGGTTTGGCATTTGGCACAGGCAGTCACGAAACCACAAGACTTTGCCTTGAAATGTGCGAAAAGTATATGAAAAAAGGCGACAAAGTGCTTGATGTGGGTTGTGGCAGCGGTGTGCTCGGTATTGCGTCTTTGCTTATGGGTGCAGAAAGTGCTGTAGGAGTTGACATTGATGATGTTGCGGTAAGAACCGCAAAAGAAAATGCCGAAATTAACAATGTGGCTGACCGCTTTACTGCAATCTGCGGCAGCTTTACAGATAAAGTAACAGGTAAGTATGACATTGTACTTGCAAATATTGTAGCAGACGCAATTATGTTCCTTTCAAAAGGTGTAAAAGACTTTATGAAAGACGATGCGGTTTATATTATGAGCGGTATTATTGATACCCGTGCCGAAGAGGTAAAGGAATCAATCGGCAAGGATTTTGACATTATAGAAGAACACCTTGAAAAAGGTTGGGTGTGCCTTGCCGCAAAAGCAAAAAAATAAGGTAATAAATGTGCTGTATAGTGCGATATTTACTGAACATTTGTCATAAAACTGTCACAATAGTGTGATAAAATCTAAATAATTTTGATGCTCGGAGGCACGATTATGAAAAAACCAAATAAAAAGAATACAGTAAATCTGTTTTTCTCTGCATTCCTTATTCTTGCGTTTGTAGTATGCGCACACTTTTTCTCTAATTTTGCACTTGGACAGAATCAGGTGCTTTCAAATGTAATTCAGTTGTTTGTTTACACAGTGTTCGGTCTGCTTTTGTTCTACGCAACAAGAGTCGGCGACGGAAAGCCTGTAAAGCGTTTTTCACCGATTACATTAATAATTATGGTATTGCCTGCGCTTTACATAATGATTGCAAGCATAGCAAGCGGTATGCCGCTCCACAGCGCATTTGTTATAAATGACAGTTCAATCAGCATTGTAACAACACTTGCAGCCGTTGTATTCGGTTACGGTATTCCATACACATTCTTAAGCGGTTTTGAAATTGCCGAGGAAGAGAACGAAAGCGAGAAAAAATTCGTTGAGGGCGGTATAGAAGCTGACATTCAGGATGTTGAAAATGAAGAAGAATCAGAGGAAACTTCCGAAAATGCCGAAGAAACCGAAACAAGCGAAGAAAACACAGAAGAATAATTTGTTTTACTTATTAATTTGACAGCGACTTGACAAAATCGAGCCGCTGTTTTATTATTTAAGCGGTGCCTTATACGGTTATTTAAGAATTAAAGGCTTGACCTAAATTTTTAAATTATTACACTAAACCGTGAGCCAAACAATAATTTATTATTGTTACCCCAACATTTAGAACCGAATTAAAGAGGGTGAATTTATGGACGAAAAGGATAAGTTTGACGGAACAGAAAAAATTGAAGAGGAAGAAGAAAACGTATATATTGCCCGTCACGCAAAAAAAGACGAAGAGGACAGATTTGCGGATATTGAAAATTTTGATGTTGATAATACCGAAGCTGTTGAAAATAAAGAAGTTGAAAAAAATTCAAACGATGTACCGAATAATGAGCCTGCCATAGACAGCGCAGAGAATTTTGATGTTCACAGCGATAATTACGGCGATGATTTTGACTGTCAATCGGTAACAAGCAAAAATCATATACCGTCGGATAATCCGAAAAAAAGCAACAGAGATTACGGTGACGGTTTTGACGCTCAAACGGGTGAGGACAGACACGAATTTAAGCGCAGACAACCGAATAATGACGACTATTATGAGAATAATGCAGATACGGACGATTATTCGGGAAAGCCGAAAAAGCAGAAAAAAGCGAAAAAACAAAAGCAGAAAAACAGTAAGGCGGCTATGGTATGCGTAGTGGTAGCCGTTGCGGTTATAGTAGTATGTGTGCTTGCTTTTGTGCTTTCAAAATGTTCGTTTGGCAATAAAAAACCGACGGTGACAGCTGCACCTACCACGAAAGCGACTGTTGCCACAACTCAAGAGCCGACAACCGAGTATTACGAGCCTGAAACCGAATCGGAGTATGTTCCCGATTACACGGAGAATGTGGAGGAAACCACAGAACAGTCTTACACAGAGGAGTACACCGAGCCGGAAACAGAGCCTTACACAGAAGAATATACCGAACCCGAAACTTACGAACCTGCCCCGGATACAGAACCTGTAACGGAGTATGTTCCCGACGAAACAACACAAATTGTATAAAATGGAGATGTAAAAAATATGGGATGTAGTCATGATTGTTCATCTTGCAGCTCTGACTGCAAGTCAAAAAATTCGGAAAGTTTGCGTGAAAGCCTTAATCAATACAGCAGTGTAAAGAAAGTAATTGCCGTAGTATCGGGCAAGGGCGGAGTAGGCAAAAGCCTTGTTACTTCAACTCTTGCGGTAACTTTCAATCGTCTTGGTAAAAAAACGGCTATTCTTGACGCAGATATTACAGGCCCGTCAATTCCAAAGGCTTTTGGCATTAACGAAAGAGCAAAGGGCAACGAATACGGAATTATTCCTGTTACAACCGAAACGGGAATTGATATTATGTCAGTAAACCTTTTGCTTGAAAATCCGACCGACCCTGTTGTATGGCGTTCACCTGTCATTACAGGCACGGTAAAGCAGTTTTGGAAAGATGTTATCTGGGAAAACGAGGACTATATGTTTGTTGATATGCCTCCGGGAACAGGAGATGTTCCGCTTACCGTATTCCAGAGTTTGCCGATTGACGGAATCATTGTAGTTGCATCTCCGCAGGAGCTTGTTTCCATGATTGTCGAAAAGGCGGTAAAAATGGCAAATATGATGAATGTGCCGATTCTCGGTCTTGTTGAGAATATGAGTTATTTTGTATGTCCCGATTGCGGCAAAAAGCATAATATTTTCGGTGAAAGCCATATTGATGAAATTGCCGAGCGTTACAATACAAAGGTACTTGCAAAGCTTCCTATTGACAGCGACCTTGCCAAGTGTGTCGACGATGGCAGAGTAGAACTCTTTGAGGGCAACTACCTTGATGATGCCGCACAGGAAATCGAAAAAGCACTTGCGTGAATAATAAGTTATGACTTTGCGCAAATTTAAGATAAAATCTTATAATCGCTTTACGAAATGTTTTTCTGAAACATAATTTTAAAGCTAAGGCTCTTCTGAACGGAGAGCCTTTTGTTATGCACTTTAGTTAAATAAATTGTAATTTTATGCTTTATTATATCCAAAAATATGCTTGAATTTATATGTATCAAAATGGTATAATTATGCTGTTCTATGGAATATAATTGATATGAAATTTGGAGGAACAGAAAAATGCACAGATGTCCGGATTGCGGAGAAAGATTTGAGGGTAATATATGTACCTTTTGCGGCAGACCCGTACCGCAAGAAGAATTAGAACAGGAAAAAGCCGTTCAAGAAAAATCCGACGAACAGGCAAATATAAATAATTCTGAAGAAGTGTCGAAATCTGCAGTTGAAAATACTGCTTTAAACAGTGCCGGTGTTCAGCCTGTAAACGAATACGCACAAAACGGTTACAACACACAGCCTGTAAACAACTATGCTCAAAAAAATTACAATTCACAGCATAGTTACGGAAACCCTAATTACAGCAACAGCGCAATGCCGAGCGGTTATACTAATCAAAATCAGCCGTTTTCGGATGTTGTAAATACCCGTGAAAAGAAAAAATCAAAAACAACTCTCATAGTTGTTCTTGTTATTGTAAGTGTATTGATTATCAGCCTTTGTGTTATCGGATATACCGTCATAACGAATGTAATCAAAAATAATAAATTTAATATGGGAACAGGTGAGTTTACGGGTGCGGATGACTCTGCTGCCGTTTCGTCCGTGAGTATTGATTTTGACGAAAACTCGTATTGCTATTACACTGAAAACGATGACGGAACTGTTACAGTCACAGGCATTGACACCCGGGATTACTACAATAATTTTACGGATGAAGTTGTAGATGATACTTACAATTTTTATTTTAATATTCCGAGTGAAATTAACGGCAAAACCGTAACTGCTGTCGAAAAAATCAATCCGTCCAATCCTCTTTCCTCGGGTATTCTCCATATTCATATTACAATACCGGGTACAGTAAAGACAATACAGAGCGATACTTTTAACCTGTCGGAATATGTGCGTGAAATTACCCTTGAAGACGGTGTTGAAACTCTTGAGCCTGACGCTATTGTGGATTGCTATTCGCTTGATAGGGTTAATATTCCGGAATCGGTGACCGTTATTGGCAAGCATGCGGTAGGCTTTAATATTGCGGGAGATACATTTTCAGAGCCTGTCGGCAAAAGAGAATATACCCGTTCTCCGCTTACTCACATATACGCTAAAGAAGGCTCG
>ENA-OVFR01001920-OVFR01001920.1-human-gut-metagenome-genome-assembly--contig:-NODE-1920-length-9918-cov-4.575890_pt1 | contig 9918 bp, 3 predicted proteins | sample MGYA00237762_ERZ505403 | MGnify/ENA primary metagenome ERZ505403 (study PRJEB26158, sample SAMN06016376) | human gut metagenome | biome: human gut; feature: ankylosing spondylitis patient; material... | reverse complement strand
GCAGGGGATTGATGTGCCCAATGAAACTGGTATCCGTGGTCTTTTTGCCGTCAGCACCATGCACGGAATAGCTGCCCCACGCGTCATAGGCGCTGCGGCGCAGCGTAATGCAGCAGACAACGATGATGATCTGTGGTTGTGTGCTGACGGTTGTACGCATCATAGTGACCACTTATCCATTTTCCTGCGGGCGGTGCTGCTGCACCGCCCACTTATGGCTAATGAGAATCCGTATTTTAAGGCTAACTTAATTAATTGGTCTGATTTGCTTTATACAAGAGCAAAGCGTCCTGCTCATCGTCTGTATCCACTGAAACTGTTAGTATATCTTCAAGATTTATGACAGATATACCATCGTCACAGCCATAATCATCAATTATATTAATGCAAATGGTATTATCATTATAATTGTTTACAAAACCGCGCAAAAGATTGTCCTGAAATTCCAAGCAAATTATTAGCGAATTATCCTTTGCATAGCTAAAAAGCGAGGGCATTATTTCTCCATCGCCAATCCCCCCTAAATTTGGATGGCCTTGTTTTCTTTGTTTATACAGACGATCAATTTTGGTTTCATAATTTCCTGCATAATCAATTCTATAAATATCTTTTACCGGCTTTAGAATGAACCCATCATAATACCCATGAACAGAAATGTGAGCTATCAGCACTTCATCGGCACTATACTTTGCAACATATCCAGTCAAATGTAAGTCCGTATAGTCCGGATTGCAAAAGAAACTAGCAACATTTCCATCCTCGAAGCATTTTCGAATAACATCTAACACAAAAGCGCCTCCCAACATATATTACCATCTTCCTATCTTCGGCTTTTCCATCCCGATTTTTGCTTTTTCTTTTCGCCGCCTTGGTCCCTCTGCCTACGTGCATTTCCTTTTTGGTGTTTGTCTTTTGTGCGCTTATCACTACCATTTCGTTTTGAATGCTCACTATAATAGTAAAAGCCAGCTCCAACAGCAACAGCAACAGTTATACCAACGACAATCCACCCAGCAGGATTCCAAAAGTTGGCCCCTCCTGCTACTAGAATGCCAGATAAATACCCTCCACCAGTCAGCGCTGCTGCAAAATATCCGTCCGGATCACTATTGCCAATTGGATTATTCTCGCAATACGCGAACATATTGGCGCTGAGGAGACCGTTGGCGTCGGTGGTGGCGAAGGTGTCCGCGTTGATGAACCGGCAGATGGCCGGGTCATAATAGCGGCTCTGGAGATAGTAGAAGCCGGTCTCGGCGTCATAGTAATAGCCGCGGTAGCGCAGGGGGTTGAGGTTGGCGATGCTGGTGGGATCGGTGAGGACTTTCGCACTGCTGTCATACACCGTGCAGTTGCCCCAGGCGTCATAGTCGTAGGACGCAGCGAGTTTGCCGTTCGCGTTCAGCAGCGCAATGACGTCGCCCTGCGCGTTGAGAACGTAGTAGTAGAGCGTCGAGGTCGAGCCGTCGTTATAGATCATGGCGAACGGCTGGTTGCCATCGTCGTAGACAAACTCAAGTGTTTTGCCGTCCCACTGCTGCCGCATGACCTTGCCGGAGAGCGTGGTGTAGGTGTAGGTCGTATCGCCGACCTGCTTGTTGCTGCGGACGCCGGACATGTCGTAGGTGTAGGACACCTGCTCGCCGTCCACCGTCGCGGAGGTGAGCTGGCGGCCCTTCGTCCACGTGAAGGAATAATCCTTGCCGTTGTAATACGTGACCGGGTTGCCGGAGGACGGGACGCCGCTCGTCTGGGTCTGGCCTTCGTAGAGAATGTCCTTCGTCGTGCCGCCGACTGTCACGCTCGTGAGCAGGTCCGGCCACGAGGGGTTCGTGTAGCCAAAGGACTTTATGACCGCGCCGTCGGTCGTGACGCTGCGGATGTTGCCCACCGTGTCGTAGGCGTAGGCGCGGGACGCGCCGCCGTTGGTCTCGGTCGCAAGTTGGCCCTGCGCGTCGTAGCCATATTCCTTCGAGGCGGCTGCCGCGGGCACATTCGTGCCGCCGGTCGTGACCGTCTGGATGTTGCCGGCCGCGTCGTAGGTATAGTCGAAGCTGCGGCTGCTCGAGCCGAACGTGTAGCCCGTGCTCGCCAGACGCGTACCCATCCGGTTGCAGCCGTCATCCTCCGCGATGACCGCATAGGTATAGCCGCGGGTGTAGACCGTGGTCGTGCCCCTGTTCTGGTTGGGCACAGTGACCGTCTTTTTCTCAAGCTGGCGCAGGTCATTGTACTCGTACTTAGACGTGACGTCGAGCTGGTTCGGGATCGTGGTCGTGATGGCGCTGATCGTGCCGTCGACCGAGCTGTCGGCCGTGCCGTCGGCCTTGACGCCGGTGTAAGAATACTGCTGCCGGTAAAGGCCCGTGCCGAACTGCCACGACTGCGACGTCATGCGGTTGGCGGCATCGTACATATGCTGCGTGGACTGGATGAGCGCGCCGTTGGCCGTCGACTGGCGCGAATGGATGAGGCGGCCGAGGCTGTCGTACTGGTAGCTGTACTGCTCCGTGACCTTGCCGTCGCCGTCCGTGGCGTACTGCCGCGTGAGGTCGTTGTCGCTGCTATAGTCGTAGTGGTAGGTTGTACCGTCATTATACGCAGCGGTGCGCTGCCTGTCAAACGCGTCATAGGTGTAGCTGACACTGTCGCCGTTGCCGTAGGTCATCGTGGCCAGCCGGCCGTTGTTGACGTTGCCCTCATATGTATACGACGCGAGGGTGATGGGCGTAGTGTACCCCTCTCGCTCCGCGCTCGAGGCGCAGACCTGCACGCGCGTCATGTTGCCGAAGGCATCATAGTTCAGCAGGTAGTGCTGCCAGAAGCCCGTCGAGCCCAGATACCCTTTGCGGATGAGGTCGCTCAGCTGCGCGCGGTCGTAGGTATAGCGGATGGAGGCGACGCCGTTGATGTACGTGAGGGCGGTGCGGTCGCTGCCGGTGCAGTAGCGGTAATCCTGCTGCGTACCGTTGGCCGCCGTCGTCCTGTACAGGCGCGCAGCGCCGGTGTCGTATGCGTACCCCGTTGTGATGCCGTTGACGTCCACGGCCTGCGTGCGGAAGCGGCGCGTGCTGTCAATAGAGAAATAAAATGCGGGCGGTGCTAATGCACCGCCCGCTTACTGAATCACCTATTTTCAGGGCTACATGGCGGGACTTTTCGCTTTTTTGTCACTCGATAAGGGATCTTAACACCGCATCGACCATGATAAAAATTTTCTGCAGTATAGTCACCCAGACATCCGTCTTTCACCGGAAAGACGCAGCGTTGATGCTCGTGAAACCATTCTCCTGCATACTCCATCTCCCTGTACCAATTATCTATAACCTGATCCGGCAGGTAGCGGAACGTCTCTCGGGTCATATAGAAAACCTGATCTGCCTTCGGCGTGAGAAAATAGCATTCGTATATCTGAATTCTTCCATTTACGTCATACCGGCAAATGTTTACTGCACTTGCATTGTTAGCATTATCTATCTCCACACCCAACGTCACTCCTGTATCGTACAAGATATACTCCTTTGAGCAGTGCATGTGCTCAACAACAATAAGCCGTTCTGCCGCATCAAAGCCGTATATGTGTGATAGTCTTTCCTCCGACGGCCGCTTCTTGCAAAGGCGGCCACGTTTTGTGTTGCCGAGCCAGAGATCTTCCGTCAAGCTTGGACAATAGTAGCCACGATGCATCGTACCGCCTGCGCAATACTGCTGATAAACGACCTGAGATTTCTGTTTCTGCAATTCAGCTGCCGCGTCGATCTCTTTTGCCAGCAACGCCCGCATGTAATCACGAACGAAGTCCATGCTTCGCCTCCTTCCTTAAAATTGGGGAGTTATTTTCTCAAGCCCAACTATGAATGCTTTGATTGTCCCCAAAGCAACTTTAACGTTTTCCGTTTGCTGTACTGGATCGCCACCGGCAGAATTGTACGCACTAACAATAATGATATCTACCACTTCATAATATAGATTGGTATGCAGCCTGCGATGCAAACAGGTGTTTATGGAAACCGTATTCTCCTTAGAATTAATGCCAATTCCGGTGTCAATTAAAATTTGTTTCGTACGTTCTGCCCCTCGCGCATGTTGCGCAACAATATGATGCACTTCTTTATTACTTCTGTAATTTGGCGGTTTCTTTATTTTGGAAAAGCTGTTCGTAAGCTTCTCTTTTATCTGCTCCGCTACACTGCCGACTGATTCACAGAGACCTTCGACAGCTCCCTGAAAACCAGGAGATGAACTAATACCTACAGCCAAAGCAGTTGCTGCAAGTGCTATGCCGAAGGTGATCAAAGCCACTGTCGCTGTAATTGCAAAGTTACCAGTAGGATCAGTCGTATTTACAGGATTGTTCGCACAATATGCAAACAGATTTGCCCCAATAAACCCATCTGTAAATAACCCGTCGGCGTTGATGAACCGGCAGATGGCCGGGTCATAATAGCGGCTCTGGAGATAGTAGAAGCCGGTCTCGGCGTCATAGTAATAGCCGCGGTAGCGCAGGGGGTTGAGGTTGGCGATGCTGGTGGGATCGGTGAGGACTTTCGCACTGCTGTCATACACCGTGCAGTTGCCCCAGGCGTCATAGTCGTAGGACGCAGCGAGTTTGCCGTTCGCGTTCAGCAGCGCAATGACGTCGCCCTGCGCGTTGAGAACGTAGTAGTAGAGCGTCGAGGTCGAGCCGTCGTTATAGATCATGGCGAACGGCTGGTTGCCATCGTCGTAGACAAACTCAAGTGTTTTGCCGTCCCACTGCTGCCGCATGACCTTGCCGGAGAGCGTGGTGTAGGTGTAGGTCGTATCGCCGACCTGCTTGTTGCTGCGGACGCCGGACATGTCGTAGGTGTAGGACACCTGCTCGCCGTCCACCGTCGCGGAGGTGAGCTGGCGGCCCTTCGTCCACGTGAAGGAATAATCCTTGCCGTTGTAATACGTGACCGGGTTGCCGGAGGACGGGACGCCGCTCGTCTGGGTCTGGCCTTCGTAGAGAATGTCCTTCGTCGTGCCGCCGACTGTCACGCTCGTGAGCAGGTCCGGCCACGAGGGGTTCGTGTAGCCAAAGGACTTTATGACCGCGCCGTCGGTCGTGACGCTGCGGATGTTGCCCACCGTGTCGTAGGCGTAGGCGCGGGACGCGCCGCCGTTGGTCTCGGTCGCAAGTTGGCCCTGCGCGTCGTAGCCATATTCCTTCGAGGCGGCTGCCGCGGGCACATTCGTGCCGCCGGTCGTGACCGTCTGGATGTTGCCGGCCGCGTCGTAGGTATAGTCGAAGCTGCGGCTGCTCGAGCCGAACGTGTAGCCCGTGCTCGCCAGACGCGTACCCATCCGGTTGCAGCCGTCATCCTCCGCGATGACCGCATAGGTATAGCCGCGGGTGTAGACCGTGGTCGTGCCCCTGTTCTGGTTGGGCACAGTGACCGTCTTTTTCTCAAGCTGGCGCAGGTCATTGTACTCGTACTTAGACGTGACGTCGAGCTGGTTCGGGATCGTGGTCGTGATGGCGCTGATCGTGCCGTCGACCGAGCTGTCGGCCGTGCCGTCGGCCTTGACGCCGGTGTAAGAATACTGCTGCCGGTAAAGGCCCGTGCCGAACTGCCACGACTGCGACGTCATGCGGTTGGCGGCATCGTACATATGCTGCGTGGACTGGATGAGCGCGCCGTTGGCCGTCGACTGGCGCGAATGGATGAGGCGGCCGAGGCTGTCGTACTGGTAGCTGTACTGCTCCGTGACCTTGCCGTCGCCGTCCGTGGCGTACTGCCGCGTGAGGTCGTTGTCGCTGCTATAGTCGTAGTGGTAGGTTGTACCGTCATTATACGCAGCGGTGCGCTGCCTGTCAAACGCGTCATAGGTGTAGCTGACACTGTCGCCGTTGCCGTAGGTCATCGTGGCCAGCCGGCCGTTGTTGACGTTGCCCTCATATGTATACGACGCGAGGGTGATGGGCGTAGTGTACCCCTCTCGCTCCGCGCTCGAGGCGCAGACCTGCACGCGCGTCATGTTGCCGAAGGCATCATAGTTCAGCAGGTAGTGCTGCCAGAAGCCCGTCGAGCCCAGATACCCTTTGCGGATGAGGTCGCTCAGCTGCGCGCGGTCGTAGGTATAGCGGATGGAGGCGACGCCGTTGATGTACGTGAGGGCGGTGCGGTCGCTGCCGGTGCAGTAGCGGTAATCCTGCTGCGTACCGTTGGCCGCCGTCGTCGAAAGCAGGTGCGCGGTGCCGGCATCGTAGCCATACTGCGTCGTGACACCGTTAGCATCCTCGGATGCTGCGCGGAAGCGGCCGGTGTTGTCGTAGATATTTTGGGACTTGAGATAGTCCCCGCTGTACCCCTTGCGCGTCATGCTCGTCGTGGCGCTGCCGGAGGTGTTGTGGTAGGTGTAGTTCGTCAGCCCGGCCAGCGTATCCTCCTGCAGGTTGTTGCTTGCGTCGTACCCCAGCGTGTGCTTTGCGCCGCCGGGCGTGGTATAGCTCTTGAGACGCTGGGAGTCCGTGAAGTACTCGCTCGCCGTTTTGGCGCTGCCGTCCGTCGCCGCGACGGGGTTGCCCTTGCTGTCGTAGCTGTAGGTCTCCGCCGGTTCGAGCACGAGGCTGATGTCCGTGAAATATGCTTCGTTGGCGTTGTAGTCATAGGCGCAGCGCACCGTGATGTCTTTGACCGTCTTGTCGCGCTTGCCCGGCACGATGACGCCCGATGCAAACTGCCAGCCCGCGTAGTCCCCGTTGAAGCTCACGTACTGGTTTTCGGTCGTGCCGTCGGTATAGGCGATCTCTGCGACAAGGCCAAAATACCGCTCGTAGCCGTGGACGTGCTTGCGGGCCGTGCCGCCGACGCTCGTCGCCTTGCCCCAGCCGGAGAGCAGGAACGTCGCCTCGTCTGCCGGGAGATTGAGCGGGATGACCTGATGCGTGCGCGCGTAGCCGGTCATCGTGCTGCCGATGTGCATGGACTTGCTGTTCGGCTGGCCGGTGGGGTGCTCGTTGGTGATCGTGTATTTGTTGGCGGTCCAGAAGTCCGGTTTTCCGTTGACGAGCTGCGAGAATCTGCCGTTTTGCACCAGATTGATCTCGGACGCGGCCTCGCCCTTTTCGAGCAGCAGGTCATCGCAATAGGCCGTGCCGTCCGCCTTGTCCTGCAGGAAGGCCATGTAGTATGTGCCCGACGTTTCCGGCGTGAAGGTCACGCTGACCTTTTCCCAGCCGCGGCTGACCGAGGCGTCCGTTTGGTAGTTCACCCGTTCGCTCTTCCACGGCGAGCGGCTCGCCTGCGACAGATCGGCGATCTGGTCGGCCGTGAGCGCCGCAAGATACACGCTGCCGCCCGAATCGAACGCGGTCATGTCGCACGTGTTCACGTAGCCGGAGAAGGTGTAGGTCGTGCCTGCCTGCAGGGTGGCTTCCTGATACATGCCGCTGCCGCGCGCCGTGGTCTGGATCGAGGCGCTGCCGAGGTGCGTCCGGTCTCCGGACTGTGTGCCCGCCGAGGCGGACGTGCTGAACGGCAGCTGCGCCCAGCCGTCTGCGGCGCTGCCGGTGCAGGTCTCCAGGCCGGAGTTGGACAGCAGGTTCGGCGACGATGTGCCCATGGCCGCTGCGCCGGTCAGGCGGTTGTTCGTTTTGCTGGTGCCGTTGTTGCTCGTGTAGTTGGCGGCGCTGACGCCGAGCAGCTCCGAGCGGTCCGTGTTGCTGTCAAAGGCGCAGATCGTCTTGCCGGTATAGTCGAGAATGTAGCTGGTGATCGTGTCGTCCGCGGTATCTCGGGTATGATCCGGGCCGTAGAAACGGTACGATGTCTGCCGCACACCGTCGCGGTAGGCGTGGAAGGCACTGCCATACTGCCGCTGACCGTCCGCCGGCGCGCTGCCAGCGGTGAATTCCCGCACGCGGAACGTGGATCGGACGCCGAAATTGAAAATGTACGAGATCTCCAGACCGTACTGCGCCTCGCCGTCATACAGCGTGATCATGGTCCCGTTCGCCGGATCGTACTGGTAGTACGCACACGTGCCGTCCGCATACGTCACCTGCGTCAGGTGTCCGGCAGAGTCGTAGGTATAGCTCGTGGTGCGGCCGGCGTAGTCCGTCACGCTGGAGAGCCGGTCGCCGCTGTAGGTCAGGTTTGCGACCGTCTGGCTTGCGCCGTCGTGAATGGCCATGACGATCTGCACGAGCCGGTTGGTGGAAGCGTCCTTGACCGGCTTCCACGCGCTGCCGCTGCCGTATGCCGCATTGTAGGCAAAATAGATCGTGTTGCTGTTGTTGTCCGTGATGGAGATCAGGTAGCCGTTGTGGAACACCCATGTGCGGTACTTGTCCATGTCCGTCATGGTGTAAATCGTGTTGCCGCCGCTGGTGGACCTGACGATCTTCAGGCCGAGGCCGTCCTCGTCCTCATACGTGTTAGTTGCCGTCTCGCTGAAGTAATGCTCGGTGCCATCCTCGTCGTTATAGACCAGGTACGTCTTGTCGCCGACCTTACACTCCACCACCGTCTGCTGCGCGGAGAGCTTCCAGCCGATGCCGATGCGCATGGAAGAAAAATTCCGCGTGTGCAGGCCGACCGATCCATTCTCCGAAAACCAGCTTCCGGAATATGCGCTGTTGTAGATGTGGCGCAGCGCGTAGGATGCCGGCTCGAGAGAGAGCGAGACATCCGTGCGGTCCAGCGTGAACTGGTTCGTGAAATTCTGGATGGAGAGATCACCCGCTTTTGCTGCCGAGGCCTCCTGATAGGTATAGTAGCTCTCCAGCCCGACCGGGTTGCGGTAGTACACCGCAAAATACGGGCTGTAGTCGTGGTATCCGCTGCCGATCAGGTTGGCAACACGGTAATTCTCGATGCAGTCCATTGTCTCGAGTATTAGGCCGATTGTCTCTGAACCAGTGACGGAACGTTCAACAATCGCTCGTGAAATATCCCATGTGATATATTCCCCGAGTGTGCCTTTACTAACCTTTTGGTAATCCAATATCGTGCGATCGAAAGATAATGCACCAGCATATACATCGTTCCATGTCAAGCTTGACACATTTGACACTGTTCCGTCACATATATGTGCTTCCACTGTTAGATTTCCGTCGGGTGCAGCTCCGCCAAAGTGGTTGGAAGCGAAGAAGCCTGCATGATACAGCGCAATCTCTGCCCGCACAGGAACACAACCGCTGGGGATCTTGGGCAGAGTCAATTTCATGTAAATGTCGCACGCACCGTATGAATCATCCGCAATATAACCGCAATACTGATCCGCTGCATTCGGGGCAACGGAGTTCGGGGCTGCATAACGGATATACGTCGTCAGGACATTGCCCTTGTTGTGCAGCAGGATCGTCGGATCGAGCGTTACGGGATAGGCGCGCTCCGGCGCGTTCATCCACTCCGGATCCGCCTCCACGGTCAGCAGATAGCCGCCCTGGATGCGCTCGAGCCGATAGGCGGCGTCCTCCACCGATGTGACGTTGTTGGCATCCGCCAGAGACGGCGCCGGGATCTCGTAGATCACCTCGCCGCCGGCGCTGCGCAGCAGCACGGAACCATCGGCCTCGAGCGTCGGTGTCAGGCCCTGCATATTCAGCACAAACGAGTAGGCATACTGCTCCTGCTGTTTGTCAATGATGATGCTCTCTTTTACGTTATATCCATAGTTCTGGTACAGCAGGCTGACACCGTCCATCACGTTGTCGAACGCAACGCTGGAGCGGATTTTCTGCGGCTGGATCTTGTCTTTCTCCGCCAGCTTGCTGAAGGTGCGCATTTTGGCCCCCGGGTTTTCCATCCTGGCCGCCGCCGTGGACGTGACCAACGTATACGCCGCGTCGTCCAGCAGCGGCAGCTCCTCTGCCGTCTCCTGCTGCGGCGCATCCGTCTCCTGCTGCGGCGCATCCGTCTCCTGCTGCGGCGCATCCGTCTCCTGCTG
>ENA-OVFR01001918-OVFR01001918.1-human-gut-metagenome-genome-assembly--contig:-NODE-1918-length-9928-cov-2.837030_pt1 | contig 9928 bp, 6 predicted proteins | sample MGYA00237762_ERZ505403 | MGnify/ENA primary metagenome ERZ505403 (study PRJEB26158, sample SAMN06016376) | human gut metagenome | biome: human gut; feature: ankylosing spondylitis patient; material... | reverse complement strand
GCAGGCGTTGTAAGCGGTGATGTAGTCGGACAGGTACGGGTTGACCTTCAGCGGGCCGGACGTCGGGGAGACGCCGTTCATGTACATGTAGCCGCCCATGGCCTGACCGGAGACGTCGTAGGAGGGCTTGTTCTTGGCCGGGCCGAACTGGCCGTAGCCGGACACGTGCACGATGGCGAGCTTCTTATTGTGCTTCCAGCAGACTTCGTCGGTCAGGCCGCGCTTGGCATAGGAGCCCGGACGGCCGGCCTCGATCCAGATGTCAGCCCACTCGACGCACTTGAGGAAGATCTTCTTGCCGGCGGGGCTGGCGGAGTTGATGGTGATGGAGTACTCGTTGCGGTGGTTCTGGCTCCACGCGAGGGTGCCGCGGGTCTGGCAGGCGATGGTCGGAGCCTCGGCCTGCAGGACCTTCGCGCCCATCTCGGCCATGAGGCAGCCGGCGAAGGGGCCGGCGATGTTCGTGCCGGTCACGAAGACCTTGACGCCCTTGAGAACGCCGAAGGAAGGATACTCGTCGAATTTCTGAGTCAGTTTGTTGTCGATTTCTTTCATGTTAGGATGACAATCCTTTCTGTGCGTATCGCACTGAATGAGGTTGATTGGTCGGAAGAAATTACTCTTTGGCAGCTTCTGCCTTCTTGTGCACGCTCGGGATCAGGAAGCAGACCACGATACCGACGATGACACAGATGAGCTGCACGAGCGCCACGGAGTGCAGCGCGCTGGCGGCAGCTGCGGGCACTGCCATGCCGGTGGCGGCCTTTTTGGTCATGCCCGTGACGAACATGGGCACGAAGATGGCAACACCGAACGGAGCAGTCATATCACGGAACACGTTGTACGTGCCGGAAGCGGAGGAGGACTCAGCCGGAGCAACACCGGACAGGGCGACCTTCATGAAGATGGTGCCGTTGCCGCCGATGCCGAGACCGACAAAGAACAGAGCGCCGCCCATCATGAGGATGCCGGCATTCTCGCCGATGAAGAGCATGATCAGAGAGCCGATGGCGACAAACACGAGCGCGATGGCAGCCACGACCTTCGGCTCCTTCTTGTCGGCCATGGGGCCGAGGACGACGGTGCCGATCGCCATGCCGAGGTACTCAATGCTCATGGCAACCGCAGCGACGGTGGCCTTGTCGATGGCATAACCGAAGCGGATGATCTCGGTCAGGCAGGCGGTCATAAGGCCCTGGGTCAGGAGCATGACCAGCACGGGGAGCACAAAGTTCTTACGAGCCATGAACTTGCCGTTGAGGATCGGGTTGGAGGCCTTCTTCTCAACCAGGAAGAGGACGATGAGGCCAACGACGGCCACGCCGATGGACGCAAGCGTCGCAGCGCTGGCCCAGCCGTTCTGCTGGCCGAAGGTGGGCACGCAGACGAGCGCACCGAACATGAGCAGGACGAACACGGCGCCTGCCCAGTCAAAGCCCTGCATGGTGCCTTTGGGGATGTTCGGGTTATCCTTGACCTTTGCAAAGCAGATCAGGAACGTGATCACGCACAGCGCGACGCAGACCCACATGACGATGCGCCATGCATTGGCCGTTCCGATGACCTTCATGATGATGCCGCCGACGGTGGGTCCAAAGATGACCATGCCGCAGGCAACTGCCATGTAGACCGTGAAGCCCTGGCCCATCTTCTCGGGCGGGAACTCCATCATGATGTAGGACATGACGACCGGGGCGATGCCGGCAGCGCCGATACCGACCATGAAGCGGAACACGAGCAGCAGCGGGATGTTCTGCGGGCAGATGGCGATGAGAGCCTGGCCGACCGTGTAAAGGCCCATGGCACTCAGCAGCATCTTTCTGCGGCCAATCACGCCGCCGAGCTTGCCCAGGATCGGCGCCATGGCGGCGGCAGCCAGGGAGTAAGCCAGCGTGATGAAGGTCAGGGACGAGTCGGCATCCCAGGCCGTGGAGATCGCGGTCGGCACCGAAGCGGTGAAGCCGCCGCAAAGGCTCAGGATCGCCGCCGCAATAGCGTAGGGCACAAAGCCTTTCATATAATTTTTGTTGTTTTCCATGAGTACATTCTCCTGTCTAGTGATTCCGGCACGAAGCCGTGTGACAGTTGGTTTCTTCTGCGTGCTCAATAGCCTTTGGCGAGGCTTTCCTCGACGAGCTTGCTGCGCACGACTTTCCCGTTTTCGTTCACGGGGATGTGATCCACCAATTCAATGGATTTGGGAATCTTGTACGGGGGGAGATAATTGAGTGCGAAGCGGATCAGGTCCTTATTTCCGACCGGGCCGTTCGTCTCCACGATGGCGTGGATACGGTGGCCCCAATCGGGATCCGGCAGGCCGATGACCACGGCGTCGACCACCTTGGGGTGCTTTTTGAGCACCATCTCGACCTCGGCGGCAAAGACATTTTCTCCGCCGGTGACGATCATGTCGCTGCGGCGGTCGGCAAAGTACAGGTAGCCTTCCGCGTCCACATAGCCCATGTCGCCGACGCTGCGGAAGCCCTCGCTGTCCGTCGGCAGCGGCGGGATGTTCTTATATATCACGCGCGGGCTGTTGTCGCCCCAGGACATGAAGATCTCGCCGATCTCGCCGGTGGGCAGTTCGTGGCCGTCCTCATCGCGGATGGACACCCGGCCGCAGTGCATCTTGCCGACGCTGCCGGGGTGGCGCAGCCACTCGTCGCCGCGGATGGACGTCATGCCGATGCACTCGGTCATGGCGTACATCTCGTAGAGCCGCTCGGGCGGGATGATCTGAAGCCACTCGCGCTTGAGATCCTGCGAGCAGACGCCGCCGGTATGGCAAAGCACCTCGAGGCTCGCAAGGTCTTCCTTCCGGAAGCCGGGCATGCGGCTGATGCGCTGCATGAGCGTCGGCACCATCTGGACATACTCGATGCGGTACTTTTTGATGAGCCGCACGATCGTCTCGGCGTCGAGCTTGGCCGGCATGATGAGCGTGTTGCCGCAGTAGAGGCCGTTGAAGGCCGCCGAGTGCGGCGCGCCGTGAAACAGCGGGCCCGCGAGCAGCTGGCGCATCTCAAAGCGCATGCCGGACACGGCGAACCAGGTCCGCAGACCCTCGTCGCTCTCCCCTGCCGGCATGTCCTGCTCGATGACCTTCGTCTTCCCCGTCGTGCCTCCGGAGCAGTTGGCAAGATTGGGGATGGCGAGCACATCGGGGGGCATGTCCGCGGGGCAGTCGGCACACAGTGTTCTGAGTTCCGCCGTGCTCAGGCCGGGATAGCCGTCCGGCTTTTTGCGGTTCGTGATGACGAGCGCCGGAGACACACACGCGCAGATCTCCATCAGATTGCGCTGCGGCGCGCGGTTGGACACCGGCACGTAGCAGGCGCCGGTCTTCCAGATGCCGAACGCGAGCGCGATGTGCGTCGGGATGTTCGGCAGCGCGGCGAGCACGCTCTTACCCGGGCCGACGCCCTGACCGAGCAGGTACCAGGCAATGCGGTTCGAGAGCTCGTGGAGCTCCCGCCACGTCATGACGGACTCCTTGTTTTCCGGGGAAACGTAAATGACCGCCGGCGCATCCGGCTTCACGGCGGCGATGTTCGCCAGCTGTGTGCCGGGTGTGAAGAAGCTCTCCGTCCCGGTATTGAAAATGTTAAAATGCTGCGTGCGCATCTCCATCACTTCCTGACAGCACTGAATTTTGCATACGCCGATCCCGCCCGCCCTCAGCGGGCGGGATCAGCGGCTTTGGAAAATTACTTCGGCAGGTTGTTCGGACGGTAGCCGCCGTCGATCTGCAGGCAGACGCCGGTGACGTAGGACGCGGCGCTGGAGGACAGGAACAGGATGCCGTTGGCAATGTCCTCGGGCTCGGCAAAGCGCTTCATCGGGATGGTATCACCGACGGAGTCCTTGGCGAACTGCGGCATATTGGCGACCATGTCGGTGTTGACAACGCCCGGAGCGACCGCGTTGACACGCACGCCCTTGTTGGCGAAGGAATAAGCGACGGACTTGGTCATGGCGATCAGGGCAGCCTTGCTGGCGGGGTACGGCAGGCCGGTCGGGCAGCCATAGACACCGGCGACGGAAGCGGTATTGACGATGCAGCCCTTGGTCTTGACCAGGTGCGGGATCGCGTACTTCATCATGGTGTAGGGGGCCTTCATGTTCAGGTTGCAGACGGCATCCCACTCGGACTGCTTGAGCCTGGTCAGCCAGGTGCTGTTGTCGGTGCCGGCGTTGTTGACGAGCACGTCCAGACGGCCCCACTTGGCAATGATCTCTTTGTACAGTTCCTGAACGGCCTTGTAGTCGCACAGGTCGATGGCCTTGGTCATGACTTCGTAGTCGGGGTTGATCTCCTTGAGCGCTGCTAGAGCCTTGGCACCGGTCTCTTCATAGTGGCTGAGGAAGTACACTTTGGCACCCGCAGCGAGAAAGCCCTTGACTGCCGCGAAGCCGATGCCGCGACTACCACCGGTAACAAGAACGACCTTACCTTTGAATTCATTTTCAAACATGATTCTTTGTCCTTTCTTAACGCAAATCTTTGACCTTTTCCGGAGCTTTCCCGTCACCCCGGACACACACCAGCAGTTATGCTTTTGTTAAGGAACGATAATATTTTAACATTAGATTCGATTTTCTTCCGGGCGTTGCCTCCTGTTTTGCTATCGTTAAAAACGACAAAAAATAAGATTTCACAACAGATTTCGTGGCAAAACTGGCAAAGCCTCAAAAGACGACCGCTGTCGCTTTTGAGGCTTTGTCCACATTGACGATATTTTCTGTTAATTCTCACTTTCGACCGGGTATCTGGTGAAAATATTCCCGCGGCATCTTCTCGGTCACGATACCGAGCAGATCCATCATATAGCAGAAGCACAGCTGGAGCTGATCGGGCGACTGCCGCTCCGTCTCCGCGAGAATGCCGTCCATGGCATCATTCGCGATCTCGGCATACAGCCCGTGCAGCGCCACGACCGGCGGCTCGGACGGGACATAAAACTGCTCGAACTTCATATAGGGGTTCGCCACGAGGTAGACATATGTGCCGCTGTTCATGCGGCTCTCGGCGATCTCAAGCGTCTCCCCCTTGTCCGGCTGATAGCGGTAGCGGTGAAACGGCCCGAGGTTGACGAGGGTGTCCGGCTTGAGGCGGTAATCCAGACCGTTGACCGTGAGTGTACCGTGGCCGCTGCGCACGAGCAGGAACGTCTCGTCGTGATTATTGACATAGAGCGTCGGCGCCTTGATCTTGCGCACGCACGCCTTGATATCGCTGGGCAGGACATTGTTGACAAAATAGTCATGCGCGCCGGCCAGAACGGACTTCTCGTCCTTGGAGCTGAAAAATGCCGTGCCGGATGAACGTTCGTTAGCCATGCTGCTTCCTCCCCTGTCCTCTCTGCTTGCGGAACTCGCCTGGTGACATCTTGTTGAGCGCATAGAACACGCGGCCCATCGTGCGGTCAGAGCCGAAGCCCGTCTCCATGGCGATGTCGACTGTCGGCAGCTCCGTCGTCGTGAGCAGCGCCTCGGCATAGCGGACACGGAACATCGACAGAATCTGCTTGTAGCTGGAGTTCAGGCGCGTCTTGAGCTGCACACGCAGGATATTCTCCGAGGTGTAGAGATCGTGCGCGATCTTTTCCGCGTCGATCGGCTCGGACATATTTTCATACAGATAACTGATGGCAGAGATAAGCGTCTCACTCAGGATCATGCCGCGGTAGACCCGGCCGTCCTTCCCGTCGCTGAGCATATCGTTGAGGTACCCTTGCGGGGTCATGCCGGTCAGCGCCTTGAAGCGGCGGAAAAACGTGATGCTCATATGAAAGCCGGAGATGGACGACACATAGTCAAACGGCAGGCTGTCATACAGGAAGTACGACATGGCCAGGATCAATCGCACGCGGTTGACATACTGGCTGAAATTCAGCCCCGTGGCAATCAGCAGCGCATGGTTGAGTGCCGTCTCATCCGCGTCGGACGAGACCGCCTCGGCGACCGAGGCCGCCGTGAGCTCCGCCGTGCTGTGCGTGGCGATATAGAGGCTGGCGCGCCGGCCGAGCGGCATATCCAGCAGCGAGTACTGCTCCTTGCGGCGTGCGGCGGCGCGGTTATACAGCAGCTCGATCTTGCGCAGGAAGGAGCTGCGGATCACAGCCGAGCCGCAGCTGTTTTTCGCGCTCAGGTGGCGAAACTGCTCAAACTGCCGCGCGATCTGGCGAACATCGTCCCCTTCCGGCCCGATGACCGGCAGGCCGGTCACGATCTCGACCTCTCGCAGGTTGGTGATCTGATTGAACATATAATAGCTCAAAAGCTGATAATCAAACGCGGCGACCCAGAGCGTGAGCGTCTCCCCGAATTCGGGGCAGATCGTCAGCACCTGCGAGCACTGGATCCAGGCAACGCAGCCCGCCTGCACGGGGAATTCCTCCCCGTTGATGATAAAGCTGCCGCTGCCGCTGCGGACAAGCACAAAATAGCTGTCCACCTCCATAACGGGGAACAGCTCCTCACTAATGGTGTGCTCCTGAAGACGGAGATACTTATCCGGCCCGCAAAAATACCCGCTGCGCGGTGTCTCGCAGAGCGGCCTGTTTTTTCTCTTCAACGTGCTTAGCCCCCATTCGTGGTAACAATACGGCTTGCAAACCGGCAACCGACGATACTTCTGTTTATAGATTAACAGCTTTTTGTGCAAAAAACAAGTGAACGAATTCCAAACTTTTAAACATTTTCCCCGTTGTGTTACAAAAAGCGAAAAGTGGCAAAAGGCCCGCCGGTGTGCATCCGGCGGGCCTTCGCGCTGTGATAAGATTGAAAGGAGTAAGAGGATGAAAAGAAAAATAGCAAAGAGAATTGACGCTGACTTACAGCTCGTAGCCGACGTGGAAGCCCTGATGCATGGCATCGCTGGACTGGCCCGGCTTGATGGCGTCGCCGATCACGTGGACTTCCGGCACGAACGCCTTGAGCTCTTCGGACAGCGGATCGTACTTGCGGGAGCCGAGGCCGAGGACAATGTAGTCAAAGCCCTTGAGCCACTCTTCCGTGCCATCCTTGTGCTGGATCTTGACCTCGTGCTCGGTCACTTCGAGCACCTTGGAGTTGATGTAGCTCTTAACGCCCTCGCGGCGCAGGCTGGCGAGCGCAATGTTGCGGTTCGGCAGGCAGACGCCGGTCATGAGCTGCGGCTGCATCTCCACGAGCGTGACTTCCACGTCGCCGATGCTGCCGGTGGTGGCAAAGGAGTTCGGACGCGCGTCGGCCATGAGCATTTCGGCCGTCTCGCAGGCGACTTCGCCGCCGCCGAGGATGCAGACCGTGCCCTTCGGGATGGTGACCTTGCGGCTGAGGATATCATGGGTGGTGATGATCGGATAGTCGCCGACGCCCTTGATGAAGGTCGGGATGAGCGGCGTCGCGCCGGTGGCGACGACGACGGCATCGGGCGCGAATTCCTTCACGTTCTCGACCGTGGCTTCCTTCTTGAACTCGAACTTCACGCCGGCCTTCTTGGCGCGGTAGTTCAGGTGCGTGAGCCACTTGCACATCTCCTGCTTGCCGGGAGAGACGACCGCCAGATTCAGCTGACCGCCGATCTGCTTGCTCTTCTCCCAGACGGTGACGTCGTGGCCGCGCTCGGCCGCCGTGACAGCGGTGTACATGCCGCCGGGGCCGGCGCCAATGACGAGGACCTTCTTCGGCTTGTCGGTCGGGTTGAACGGATAGTCATACTCGTGGCCGACGAGCGGGTTGATGTGGCACTTGCAGACCGGATGATGCGGATCTTCCGGCGTGATGCACCGGCCGCCGCAGGAGCCGCAGGGCGTGATGTCATCGAAGCGGTTCTCGTAAGCTTTCTTCGGCAGGTCGGGGTCTGCGAGCAAAGGACGGCCCATAGACACGCCGTCCACCAGACCACGCTCCACCAGATCGGCGGCGTAGCGCACGTCGTTGATCTTGCCGACAACGAAAACCGGGATGTTCACGACCTTCTTGATCTCCGACGCCTCGTAGACGTTCATGCCGATCTTCTGGCTGTGGGAAGGAAGGATGTTCTGAAGGCCCTCATATTGGACGCCGCCGGAGACTTCGAGCATGTCAACGCCCGCAGCCTCGAACTTCGGGGCGAGGTAAAGCATTTCATCCAGGGAGTTGCCGCCCGGCTCACGCTCGGAACCGGAGACACGCAGCACGATCGGGAAATCGCGGCTGATGTTGCGGCGGCACTCTTCAATGATCTCCAGGATCAGGCGCGCGCGGTTGTCGATGCAGCCGCCGTACTCGTCCATGCGCTTATTGCGCAGCGGGCTGAGGAATGCGCCCGGCAGCATGTAAGCATGCGCGACGTGCAGGGCAATGCCGCCGCAGCCGGCCTCTTCGGCGCGGCGCGCGGCCTGGCCGTACTGCTTGACGACCTTGTGGATCTCGTCAATGGTGATCGGGCGGCTGACAGCGCCGTTGGCGTTCGTGTTCACGGACGGGCCGAGCGGCGTGATGCCCTTGAGCGCACAGATGGACTCCGGGCCGGGGTGAATGAGCTGCGGGAAGAGCGTGCTGCCGGCATCGCTCACGCGCTTGGCAAAGGCGGCAAACTGCGGGACGAGGGAGTCCTTGTCCAGCGCGGTCGTCTTGCCGATGTACCAATACTTATGATCGACCGTGACTGCGTCGATGACGACGTAGCCGGCGCCGCCCTCTGCGCGGCGCACAAAGATATCCGCGAGCTGCTTGGGCACCGTGCCGTTGGTCGCCTCATAGTGCATGCTCATCGGCGCCATGGCGATACGGTTTTTCAGCGTCGTTCTGCCCAGCTGCAGGGGCGAGAAGATTTTCGCATCTTTCATATCGGTTATCATGTGATTGCCTCCTGAACGATTATTAAATGTGTATCCCACGCAACGGCCGCCCGCCGGACATGCCGGCCGGAGGGCGCGCATGGGTGCTCCGGATGGTTTGTGCTTTCAGTATAAAGGAAACGGCGCGGCCATGTCGCACATTTTCTTGTTAAATAATCCACATTTTCAAAAAGAATTTCAGAAAATGATGGCGCGCAGGCAGACACTTTTTTCGTTTTCACTACATTTTGCACCCATTTTGTCGAAATTGTCCGTCGATAACATGCCGAAAAAGCGCAGCGATCCCCCGGCGTTCTCTGTGGAAAGAAGCGAAACTGCACAAGAAATCGCAGCCGATTTTGTATATTACGCCACACTTCGTCCGCCATGTGACAATAAAACTGAAGTTTTTGTACATTTCCCGCGCATGATTACGCCACATTCTTTCCGACACGTTTTGCGGCCTAGTGTTAAAATTTCTACAATAGCTGATGCAGAGCGGAATCCGGCCACCAGCGGCCGGTCTCCGCCGGATCATTCCCGGGTCCGTCGGACATGATTAAGGAACTCCGCTCTCAGGCAGACGTGTAGGAAATCAGATTCGGATTCATTCCAATGAAGAAAGGTGTATTTCATGAGTTACGATGCATTGTTTTCTCCCATCAAGCTCAGAGGGCTTGAGCTGAAAAACCGTGTGGTCCTGCCGGGTATGAACACCAAGATGGTCAAGGACAAGAACGACGTGGGCGAGGATCTGCCCGCCTACCATGCGGCGCGCGCAGCCGGCGGCTGCGGCCTGAACATTGTCGAGCTCGTCTCCATCTGCCCCGAGTGCCATGCATACCTGTACCTCGGCCTTTATAATGAGCACCACAGAGACCAGCTGCGCAAGATCACCGACGCGATCCACGCGGCCGGCGGCAAAGCAGGCGTGCAGATCTGGCACGGCGGCTTCGTGCCCGAAGAGTTCTTCGACAAGACCAACAAGCTTGAGACGCCTGACACGCTGACCGTCGAGCGCATCCACGAGATCGTCAAGCAGTTCGGCTACTCCGCCAAGCTCGCTGTCGAGGCCGGCTTTGACGCACTCGAGTTCCACGGCGCACACACTTATCTGCCGC
>ENA-OVFR01001911-OVFR01001911.1-human-gut-metagenome-genome-assembly--contig:-NODE-1911-length-9963-cov-3.151393_pt1 | contig 9963 bp, 9 predicted proteins | sample MGYA00237762_ERZ505403 | MGnify/ENA primary metagenome ERZ505403 (study PRJEB26158, sample SAMN06016376) | human gut metagenome | biome: human gut; feature: ankylosing spondylitis patient; material... | reverse complement strand
AATAAATGATGTGACTATTCTTATATTATACCATATAAATCGGTTATTTTCGAAATAAGGAAATCACATTTCTTCATTCAGACTGCGGACGAGGTCTTCTGCTTCGGAGAGCCGGCAGGAGAAGGAGCCCTGCACCATTTCGCTCCTTCCGCCGCCTCTTCCATGAAGCGCCTTGTTCCATTCCCTGATGAGCGGACGGAGATCTTCCCTGGCGCTTCCGATGGCATAGTTCAGGGAGTCCTGATCCTTCTTTGACAGGACGAAGTAGATGTCATCCTTCCCTGTTCCCGTCAAATATTCGCAGAATTTGCGGATTTCCCCGGCGTTCAGCTCTTCTTCGTACAAAAGGACGGCGCGCTTTCCCTCTGCGAGAACGCCCGCTTTAAGAGCGAAATAGCAGCGGTTGGCATCAGCAAGCCTTGCCATGAGTTCTGCCTTCTCTTCAGCCTGTTTTTCGACAGCTTCCTTCGTTTCAAAAGGCTTGACAGAGAAACGGACGGCAATGTCCTCATTGAGGTCGTAAATCTTATCCATCATTTCCATGGCTCTTCTTCCGCAGACAAGCTCGATGCGGACGCCGCCTTTATGTCTGGCAAGGGAGAGGACTTTGACGATGCCTACCTCCCCTGCGCGCGATACATGCGTGCCGCAGCAGGCGCAGGTGTCGCCTTCAGGAAATTCCACGATGCGGACAGTACCATCAAGCTCGATCTTGCTTCTGTAATCCATGGAGGAAAGCTCTTCCTTTGACGGGAAGGAAATCTTCGTCTCTTCATCCTTCCAGATAATTTCATTAGCTTCTCTTTCGATGTCCAGTGCATCCTGCCATGTCATCATGCCATTGAAATCGACCGTCACGATATCATGCAGGTGGAATCCCACATTGTCATAGCCGAATTTCTTATGGACAAGGCCGGAGAAGATATGCTCGCCGGAATGGTTCTGCATATGGTCGAAGCGGCGGATCCAGTCGATGACACCATGGACCTTCGTTCCTTCTGCTAAAGGCTTGTCAGTATAATGGATGATCACTCCGTCTTTCTTCCGTACGGATGTGACTTTGGCATCATTCAGGGTGCCGGTATCCCATGGCTGTCCGCCGCCTTCAGGATAAAATGCCGTATCATCCAGGACGACTTCGAAGCCGTTCTTCCCTTCGTGGCAGGATGTGACGACTGCGTCAAATTCCTTCAGATAGGCATCTTTATAAAAGAGTTCATTCATCTCCATCTTTGTTCTCCTTGTACGTGGTAAAAAGAAAAGACGGCAGCGCGGGCTGCCGTCTTTGGCTTTGAAGTATCTTCCGGATCAGAGGGAATAGAGAGGAATTTCTCCATCACCCGGTACTGGCGGAAGCGGGGAGTCTTCACTCGCTGGAGCCGGCTGTTCATCCGGAGAATAAATGGAATGATACTTGAAGAGGTTTTCAACCTGATGATGATTGATGGTTTCGACTTCCATCAGAGCCTTTGCCATAGCATGGAGGACTTCAATGTTGTCGGTCAGCATCTGCATCGTATCATTTAAAGCTTCGTTCAGGTACTTATGCATTTCCTCGTCAATGATCGTTGCTACGGTTTCGCCGTAGTTTCTTTCAGAGCCAAGCTGCTTGCCGAGGAAGATCTGTTCCTGATGTTCACCGAAAATCATCGGTCCGAGGCGGTCGCTCATGCCCCATTCCATGATCATCTTGCGAAGGATGCCGGTGACCTGCTGAAGATCTCCGGAAGCGCCGCTGGAGATTTCATCAAAAATGATCTTTTCAGCGCAGCGGCCGCCAAGAGCGACGCGCAGCTGTGCGAGAAGGTGGGATTTTGTAATGAAGGATCTTTCTTCATGCGGAAGCATCATGGTGTACCCGCCAGCCTGTCCACGTGGGATGATGGTGACTTTGTGCACCGGATCAGCATCCGGAAGAAGGGTAGCCATGATGGCATGGCCGGATTCATGGTAAGCGGTGAGTTTTCTTTCTTCATCGCTGACCTTGTGGCTCTTTCTTTCAGGACCGTAGCTGACTTTTTCACTGGCTTCTTCAAGATCGGCCATGGAAATGGTCTTGCGGTTCTGACGGGCAGCCAGAAGTGCAGCTTCATTCAGAAGGTTGGCAATATCTGCGCCTGTAAAGCCAGGAATCTTCTTGGCAATCGTATTGAGATCGACATCGGCTTCCAGCGGCTTGTTTCTTGCATGGACACGGAGGATTGCCAGACGTCCGCGAAGGTCAGGACGGCCTACGACGACGCGGCGGTCAAAACGGCCCGGACGCAGGAGCGCCGGATCAAGGATATCCGGACGGTTCGTAGCGGCGATCGTGATGATGCCTTCATTGGAACCGAAACCATCCATTTCGACGAGCAGCTGGTTCAACGTCTGTTCGCGTTCATCATGTCCGCCACCCAGTCCGCTTCCGCGCTGACGGCCGACGGCATCGATTTCATCGATGAATACGATACATGGTGCATTCTTCTTAGCCTGGGCAAAGAGATCGCGTACGCGGGATGCGCCGACGCCGACGAACATTTCTACGAAATCGGAACCGGAGATGGAGAAGAACGGAACGCGCGCCTCTCCTGCTACAGCTCTGGCAAGAAGGGTCTTGCCTGTGCCTGGAGGTCCGACGAGAAGAACGCCCTTCGGAATCTTGGCGCCGATAGCCGTATAACGTCCCGGATTTTTCAGGAAATCGACGACTTCGGAAAGTTCTTCCTTCGCTTCGTCCTCACCTGCGACATCATCAAAGTTGACATGGACCTGGCCTTCGCCTGTCATCTTCGCTCTGGACTTGCCAAAGCTCATGACGCGTCCGCCGCCCTGTGTCTGGTTCATGATCCAGAACCATACGATGACAAGGATGACGATCGGAAGAAGTGAAGACAAGAGGCTCATCCACCAGGACGGCTGTTCCGGCGGCTTAGCCGTGATCGTTACGTTATTATCCGTCAGTTTGGGCAGGAGCGTCGTATCATGTGCCGGTGCATAGGTGGCAAATTCAGTACCATCCTTCAGCTTGCCGCTGATGGACTGATCGACCATGGTTACGGAAGATACATTCTTCTTATCTACCTGAGAGATAAAATCACTGTATGTGATTTCGGAATGTTTTTCCTGTGGATGGACGAAGGTATTGAATATGGATACCGCTATGACGATAAGCAGCACATATAGCGCAACATTCTTTAGAAACTTATTCAATCTATTCCTCCTTTTATGTGCACTGATTCAAACAACTGCAGCGGGATCGATAGGGAAATTCATTCCGCGCTTTCCGTTCATGCGGCATCCCCCGTGCCTTCCGGACAGGCACCCGGCCTGTGCGCGTCTCTAAACAAAACCTTTATAGAAACTTTTAAATCAGTAATTAATTTTATCATATTTTACCACATACCTGCAACGTCTATTTTACAATTGAGGCATGCCGCAAGTATATAAATGTGAACAAAAAGGAGCCGCCCGGTCCGATGGCCGATCGGCTCCTTTTTGTTATTTCGCCTGCGCGAAGACCTTATTGTCCAGTTCACAGATTTCCGGAAGGTTTCTATACTTCTGTGCATAGTCGCATCCGTATCCGACGATGAATTTGTCAGGGATTTCATAGCCGATGTACTTGACATTGACTTCCTTCTCACGTCTTTCCTTCTTGTCGAGGAAAATAGCGAGTTCTACGGAAGCAGCGCCTCTCTTTTCAAGAATCGGAGTGAGAGCTGCCATCGTGATGCCGGTGTCAATGATGTCTTCTACAACGATGACATGGCGTCCGCGGATATCGCTGTCCAGATCTTTCTTGATCTTGACCAGGCCGGAAGATGTGGTTGCATCTCCATAGCTGGAAACGACCATGGTATCCAGAATGACCGGAAGGTCGATTTCACGCATCAGGTCACAGAGGAAAGGCATGGCACCTTTCAGAATCCCAACGAGGACGATTTCCTTGCCTGCATAATCTTTGGTGATCTGCTGGCCCATTTCGCGAACCCTCTTTGCGATCTGTTCTCTTGTAATCAATACGGTTTTGATATCATGTTTCAAATTTTCCATTTCAGCACTTAGTCTCCTTCTATCCAGCTTAGTGTTAATAATAAAAATTTCTTTGTATCGGGCGACGGTCTTCCGTAGCGGCTTCCCCGCAGGAATCCTGCCCAGTACACGTGATCTTCATCAGCGGCCAGCGGCCACAGATTTCTTGCTTCCTTCGGCACTTTCTTCGCCTGGAGAAGCTTTCCGATATCCTTTGTCCCTTCCATTCCGGAAGGTGCGATGCGGTCGCCCTTTTGCGGGAATCTGAGGCGGATGGTACCGACCTTGTCCGCATCGAGCAGATACTGGTATTTTTCAAGATGCAGAGGCGCCTTGTCGAGCAGTCTGGTTTCCATAAACCAGCGGCCCAGCTTCTGGCAGTTTTCTGTATCGTTGTTTCCTATTATATCAGTCTTGTGAATATTATCTACCCATTTAGGGCATATCGTTTTATAAATTATTTGTAACAGATTCCATGCATCCGGTTTATCTTCATGCCTTGTATCCCCAGCATAAACAAGAAATCCATTTGATGAAAGCTCAACGGTCACGCCTGCTTCATCCGTTTTTGCGCCTGTTTTTCCGGAGAGGAGAAGATTTCTTACCCTTTCAAGTCCTTCAAAATCAGGCTCTTTGGCACCGGCCCTGATCATCAGTCCGGCAGTCGTCCTTCTTGCAATGGCAGTGGGAAGGCTCCTGTAAATCTCCCTGTCGCAGTAAAGGCAGTTTCCTTCCTCCCCTTTGACAATCCTTTTTGCCGCTTTTTTGGCCTCTTCCTCAAGGAAATGATCTTCCTCGCGAAGAATGCCGGAGGTGCGTGAAAGTGTTTCCACCAGATTCGGATTGTAGGAAAGAAGTTCGGGGATCAGAAGAAGCCTGAGCTTGTTCCTTGTGACGTCGGGAATGTCATTCGTCGGATCATGGCAAGGCTCATAAGGGAAATCTTTGAGGAAATCCTCGATTTCCTTTTTCCTTGCGCAGAGGAACGGACGGATGAGGTCATCCCTTTTGGGGCTGATGCCTGAAAGTCCCTTGGCGCCGCTTCCACGAAGAAAATGGAAAAGAACGGTTTCTGCCTGGTCATCTGCGTGATGAGCCGTCGCAATGACATCGTAATGTTCCTTTTCTTTTACATCTCGGAGCGCCTTGTACCTCAAATCCCTTGCGATTGTCTCGATGGATTCGCCGCCCTTCTGCGCGCCTTTGACGTCGACATCTCTCCTGTAGAAGGGAATCTTCCTTTCAAGGCAGATCTTTCCGACGTAGTCCGCTTCCTCTCCTGATTCTTTGCGGATATGGTGATCTACGCAGCAGCATCCTACCTCTATGCCTTCCTTTTCACGGATGGAATCGAGAAAAAGAAGAAGCCCCAGAGAGTCCGGACCGCCTGATACAGCGGCCAGGATACGGCTTCCCCTTCTCCAGAGCTTTTCCTTATGGGCATAGGAGAGCATGCGCCCCATCCACTGCCTGTCCATCATTTCGGTTCATTCGGAACAAGGACGTCGGCATCCAGAAGCCCTTCCGACAAATCCCTGTCGCTTACAGTAATCTCAGACAGCGCAAGGTATTCCATGAGGCTGTCCAGGATAGCAATCCCTGCCACGATGATATCCGCTCTTTCGGGCATCAGGCCCTTTGTGCGGCAGCGTTCGTCATAGGACATGGCGCTGAGCTTCTTCAGGGCTTCCGTCACATTTTCCTGACGAATGACGAAATCCTGTACTTTTTCAGAATCATACACATCGAGCTTCTGGATCATGGCTGCCAGCGAAGTCACTGTGCCGCCTACACCGATCCAGCGTTTGACGTTTCTGATGTATTCCATGAGGTCCGTTGTGCGGAAGAGTTCGAAGCAGTGCTTCTTCAGCATGCTGAGGCCTCTTGCCGTCGTCGTGTCGAACTGCTTGGAGCAGCGCACGCATCCGAGCTGGAAGCTGTGGCACATGCCGACGTCCGTGCCGAATCCCATGCAGATCTCCGTGGATCCGCCGCCGATATCAACGACTGCCGTCAGCACGCCGGGCGTGCCGGCTGCGCCGATATAGCTGTAGTAAGCTTCTTCGGTGCCTGACAGGATGCGGACTTTGACGCCTGTCGTCTCTTCGACAAGCTTTGCGAAATCCGGTCCGTTTCCGGCATCTCTCATGATGGAAGTGCCGTAGGCGAAGATTTCATCAGCGCCTGCTTCTTTCGCTTCCTTTACAAATCCCTCCACGGCCTGGAGGGTTCTTTCTCTTGCGCCCTGTCCGATACAGGCTGTATCAGTCATCCCTTCCCCGAGACGGCTGCTTCTCAGATCCTTTTTCAAAACCTTCCATTCGTCTTTGTCATCTTTCTCTGCCAGCAAAAGACGAACCGAATTGGTTCCGATATCGATAATCGCACGCATGGTTTCCTCCCCTAAAAGAACAAGGGAGCAATAGCTGCTCCCCTATTTCCATCTGTCAGTCGGAACGGCGCGCGCCGCGTCCGCCCCTCTTAGATTCCACATTACGTTTCAAATCAAGAAGTCTTTCATCACTGTCTTTCAGGAAGCGGCTCAGCTTGTCCTCAAAAGAAGCGGGAGCTTCCTGTCTTGCCGACTGGCGGTATCCGCCGGAGAAGGAACGCCTTTCCTGATTCCTGGGTGCCGGAGCAGATGCTTCGCGATCACCGGAATTTTCTCTTCTGGTGAAATGGTGGAATTCTCTGCCGTTGCCGTGTTCATGATCGCGGTGAAAATGATCCTGCCGCTTTTCCTGCGGGGCAGCAGGCTGTGCCTGCTTAATGGATAAAGCAATTTTGCCTTTGTCATCGATCGTGATGACCTTAACTTTGATCTTATCCTGTACTTTCAGATAATCATTGACATCATTCACATATTCGCTGGCTACTTCTGAAATGTGAACCAGGCCTACACTCTTGTCTGGCAGTTCAACAAATGCGCCAAACTTCGCGATCCCTGTAACTGTACCTTCTACGATATTGCCGACTTCTAAAGCCATGAAAAAAAAGACATCCTCCCTAAGGTCAAGCTCCCTGGAGCCTTCCTTAAATAAAATAAACATAAATATAAATTGATTATACGAGATTTCACAGGGAATATCAATATCCCGCCAGAATATTCCGCGCCCTTGCAAAAGAGTGCGAAAAAGACGGACTGCATTCTGAAAACCTCATTTTCCGTCATACAGGAAGAACCCTGCCCCCTTATACAGGGAGAAGGGCTCCTCGAAGCTGTCCTTTTATTAAAGATAATATACTAATGTATATTTTGCGTAATATGTGCGTAACATCCTACTTGACGTACGGCATTTCCCCTGGCTTTACAAGGCCGAGTTCGTCGCGGGCCTTCTGCTCCAGCTTCTTGGGATCCTGCAGATCCTGCTTCTTCTGCTCGAGCTCTTCCTTTTCATCCGTCAGCCGGTCCATGTCCTGCTGTATCTCATGCTCCTGCATTTTCAGCTGAGCAAAGTGATAACTCTGGATGCCTAGTACAACGATGCATAAGAATACTGAAACGCAGAAAACGCATCTCAGCATCACGCTGTCCGGAAAAAGGCGCTTCAGAAAAGGCCTTTTCCTCTTACTATGCATGCGGCGCTCTTTACGCACGAGCTTCCCTCCCCAGTACTTGGTTCACAAACTTGTATACCTTAGGTTCTGCTGCCATTTCCGCATCATACTTCTCTCTTGCCTTGGCTGCGCGGAATCCATAATCCAGCCATGCTTTCGTATCATTCCAGCGGTTCGGATCATTGTAGAGTGTCACAATGACAAGGCGGCCGTCACGTTCTGCCGAGGCAACAAGACAGTCTCCGGCAGCTTCGGTCATGCCTGTCTTGATGCCGTTGGCACCGGGATAACCGCTGCTAAGGAATTCATTCCTGTTTTCCACATTGCGGTAAATGCCGTTCCTGTACGTCATCGGGTATGTCTTTCTCTTGACGACATCACGGAAATCCGGATTCTTCATGGCATACGCAGAAATGAGAGCCATATCTTCTGCCGTCGTGTAATGATCCGGATTGGTCAGTCCGTTTGGATTGGCAAAGTGGGAATGCACAGCACCGATCGCTTTTGCCTTTTCATTCATCATTTCAACAAAACGCCCGTAGGAGCCTCCGACGGTTTCAGCCGTCACGACAGCTGCATCATTTCCTGAAATAAGCATCATGCCGTAGAGCAGCTGATGCAGGCTGATCGGCATATCCGTACGGACGCCGATATTCGTTCCATCCTGGCCCATGGCAAGAGGCGTGACAACGACATTCTGGTCGAGCTTTGCCTTTCCTTCTTCCAAGGCGATGATGCAGGTCAGAATCTTCGTCGTGCTTGCCGGGTAAATCTTCAGTTCCCCGTTCTTATTTGCCAGCATTTCTCCCGTATTTCCATCAATCAGCGCCGCTGCGACCGCTTTTGTTTCAGGCGGAGGCGGGAGGACTTCCATTTTCGGCGGAGGCGGCGTCATCACCACCAGTACACCAAATGCAGCTCCCACAAAAACAATAACCAGCGCTAAAAATGCCAGCAGTTTCTTCATAACCAATTCCTTTCCGTCTCATGGCATGGCCAGGAGACCGGGACCGTAATTATTGTTCGGCCTCAGAGGATCCCTGCTCCGCGGCTTCCTTTTTCTGTTTCTCCAATTGCTGGCGGGTTTCGTCGATTTCGAAATCATCCTTCACAGCCTGCCCGCGGTCTTTTGAAATGCCCTTATTGAGTGCTGCCGTGTATTCGAGGCCGTTTTCAGAGCCATTCGTGGTATAAATACCAAGACTTCCGCAGTAAATCGTATTTCCGCGGTATACGGCATCCGGAACATTTCCTGCATGGTAAACCTTTGCCAGTTTCCCTGCTGTCAGGTATGTCCTTTCAAGGTCAGTGTAATTTCCCGAAGCAGCCGGCTTGAAGGCTTTTTCTCCATTGACGACGATCCAGCCGTCATCTACTTTAACATGGTCTCCGGAATATTTCACCATGCGCTTTACATTTTTATTGATTCTGTTGGATGTTTTCGGATGATTGCCCGGTGCCAGAACTGCTTTGAGGCCGGTCGGCGAGCTTTCACCGTACTTGTCCTTCAGGACCTGCATGGCTGCCGCAGGAGCACCCGGATTGTATCCGGCTTCCACCGTATATTCGAAGCCCCTGTCATCTGCCTGTTTTTCCTGATCCTTCGTAAATACAGCATTCGCTACATAGTTGCCTGCGACATTGGCAAGGATTGCCTGGCCCACCGTAGCATCGCCGCCAAGATAAATATTGAGCGCCGTAATGAGGCCGACTCTTTTCTTGACACCGTCTACATTGTGACGGAGCTCGCCGTGCGAAACTTCATGAGCCATGATGTAAGCCAGCTCATCATCGTCCATCGTATCAAGTGTACCCTTATTGACGCACATGACGCCGCCAAGGCTCATGAACGCATTGATGTCTTCCTGAGGGGATACGTAGATCTTATAATCCCTCTTGAGCGTTCCCGTGTCGCGGATTCTCTGATAGACATCCTGCACACGTGCATCTGCCGCCGGATCCTCATAGACGCCCGTTTCCTTCTGGCATTCATCCAGAAGCTGAAGCTGATTATGATCATCCATGCGCGAATAATAATTGGAAACAAAGAGCATAGCTGCCGTTCCATAGAGAATCTTCTCTGTTACGGAAGCCGCCTCAACTTCGAGGGGAGCTGCGAATGCGCCTGTTGCGCAGACTGCTGCCAGAGCCGCAGCCGCCATTTTTCTCTTCCAGTGTTTCATGATGCGCCTCCATACCTGTAATCCATCGATATATTACTATTGTATCATTTTTAGCAGTTTGCGTGAAATATCAATTTTCTTCGATTTCCTTGATAATACATCATATTTTGTTGCATTACGCATCCATCTTATAGAGCTTTATCAAAAAATTTCGGCGGATTGTATAATTAAGTTGAACACTTAAAAATCCATAGCGAACCCTTGTGGT
>ENA-OVFR01001884-OVFR01001884.1-human-gut-metagenome-genome-assembly--contig:-NODE-1884-length-10043-cov-2.729976_pt1 | contig 10043 bp, 7 predicted proteins | sample MGYA00237762_ERZ505403 | MGnify/ENA primary metagenome ERZ505403 (study PRJEB26158, sample SAMN06016376) | human gut metagenome | biome: human gut; feature: ankylosing spondylitis patient; material... | reverse complement strand
CGCGGAGCTCATCATCCATTCCAGCCATGAGCGCGGCGCCCGCGACATCCTCGTGTTCGCCTCCGGCGAGCGCGACATCCACGAGTTCGAGAACGCGCTGCGCCGCCATTACGGCCCGCGCGCCGACGACATGCGCCACCCCGACGCCATCGAGATCATGCCGCTGTTCGCCCGCCTGTCGTCCAAGGAGCAGCACCGCGTCTTCGAGCCGCACACGCACCAGCGCATCGTCATCGCCACGAACGTGGCCGAAACGTCACTGACCGTGCCGGGCATCCGCTACGTGGTCGACCCGGGCACGGCCCGCATCAGCCGGTATTCGAAGACCGCCAAGGTGCAGCGGCTGCCCATCGAGCCGATCAGCCAGGCGAGCGCCGACCAGCGGTCCGGCCGGTGCGGCCGTATCGCGGACGGCATCGCCATCCGCCTGTATTCGCGTGAGGACTACGAGACCCGCCCTCGGTTCACCGAGCCGGAGATCCTGCGCACATCGCTGGGTGCCGTGGTGCTGCACATGCTGTCGGTGGGCGTCGCCCGTACGGCCGAGGATGTGACGAATTTCGGGTTCATCGACCCACCGGACATGAAGGCGGTCTCCGACGGCTTCAACGAGCTGACGGAGCTCAAGGCGATCGGCCGCAAGCGCGGCGAGGTGACGCTGACGCATGTCGGACGGCAGCTCGCCCGCATCCCCATCGATGTCCGTCTCGGCCGCATGGTGATCGAGGCCGCGAAATCCAGCACGCCCGACACGTTGGCTGCCGTGCTGGTGATCGTGGCGTTCCTGAGCCTTCAGGATCCGCGTGAACGCCCGGACGAGGCCCGGGATGAGGCCGACCGCATCCACAACCGGTATGCGGATCCGTCCAGCGACTATCTGACCGCGCTGAACATCTGGGACCGTATCTTCCAGGCCGATGGCGAGCCGAGCAACAATGCGCTGCGCCGTATCTGCAAGAGCGAGTATTTCAGCTGGCTGCGCGTACGCCAGTGGAAGGACCTGGTCAATCAGCTGACGGAGATGTGCCGCGAACTCAAGTTCAAGGTCGGCTCCCCGCAGCCGGTCTCCCGCCCCGATCTGGCGGTACGCCAGCTGCCGATCAACCAGCAGGCGTCCCATTCGCTGTGCTGCTCGTGGGACGACCGCGGCATTCACACGTCGATGCTCTCCGGCCTGCTGTCGATGATGGGCATGCAGATCGTGCGCGAGCCGAAGGCCTCCGATTTCGCCGGTCTCAAGGGCGCGGCGAAGGCCAAGGCCATCAAGCGGGCTCAGAAGATGGCGAAGAACGACTATCAGGGCGCGCGAGGCACTCATTTCGCATTGTTCCCGGCCTCGGCCGTGGCCAAATCCACCCCGCAGTGGGTGATGAGCACGGAACTGGTGGAGACGAGCCGCCTGTGGGCGAGGTACAGCGCCGCCATCGACCCGGCGTGGGCCGAGCCGCTGGCCGGGCAGCTGACCCGCACCACGTATGCGGAGCCGCACTGGTCTGGTTCGCGCGGCTCCGCCGTCGCCACGGCGAAGGTGCTGCTGTACGGTCTGCCGATCATCTCGGACCGCACCGTGCAATGGGGGCGCATCAACCCCATGGAGGCCCGCGACTTCCTGATCCGGCAGGGCCTTGTCGAGGGGGACGTCCAGCAGCGGTTCAGCTATGACGATTTTTTGGCCCGAAACCGCGACATCCTGGACGAGGCGGCCGAGGACGCCAGTCGCACCAGGCAGGTCTCGCAGTCCGTCAGCGACGAGGACCTCTACGACTTCTACCAGTCGGTCATCCCCAATGACGTGACCTGCGTCGCCGACCTGGCGAAATGGTGGAAGCGCGAGCACGGCGAACACCCGCATCTGCTCGATTTCGACCCGGACAAGGTCGAACGCCTGTCATCGGCGGAGTCGGTGAGCCTCGCCGACTATCCCGACCATTGGCATACGCTCGGCACCGACGGCTCCCCCATCGATCTAAGGTTGAGCTACATCTACGACCCGCACGACCCCGCCGACGGCGTGACCGTGCACGTGCCGCTCAAGGCGCTGTCCCGTCTGACACCGGAACAGTTCACATGGAACGTTCCCGGACTGCTCGACGAGCTGATCGTGGGGCTGATCAAGTCCCTGCCGAAATCACTGCGCGTGCAGTTCGTGCCCGCACCGGACACCGCGCGCAAGATCCGCGCATGGATAGACGACCGATATCCGGCCCTGCCCGGCACCGGCACATCCGACGGCCAGGGCCACGCATGGCCCGACCTGCCGCACGTGTTCACCCAGGCGGCGATCGACACCGTGGGCGCTCAGATCCACCCGGAGGTGCTGACCGGCGAACTATGGGAGAAGCTGCCCGCCTACCTGCGGATGACGTTCTCCATCGAGCAGCAACTCCCCGCGCCGCGCAACGCACGCGGACGGCGGCATGCACGCGGCCCGGTGAAGGTACTGGGTTCGGGCAAATCCCTGACCGCGTTGCAACGGCAGTTCGCCGAACAGGCGGAGGCATCCGCCCGGCGCATGGTCGAACATAAGGCGGAACAGGCCGCCAGCCGGGGCAAACTGGTCGAACAGGCCAACCTGCTGCACAAGGCCGGGGCGACGAGCGAGTCGCGCGCGGTGATGCTGTGGCGGGGCGCCCTGGACGCGCTGCGCATGCCTTCGGAGCGTATCTCGTCTCGGTGGCTCGGCGCCGAGGCGCTGATGCTCGCATCGGCGCCATACCCCTCCACCAAGGCGCTGGTGGAGGACCTGCAGCTGGCCACCGTCAAACGTCTGCTGCCGAACATCGACACGCTCCCCGACGACGATGCGCTCGCCGATGCGGTGATGGGGGTGACCGAGGTCTACGAGGACACCGTCTACGCCCTCGCCCATGATGTCATCGCCATCCTGCGTGCGTACGCGAATGTCGACAAGGCGACCTCCGGCAAGGCCGACCTGCCGATGCTGTCGGTGCTGCAATCGGTGCGCGAGCATATCGCCACGCTGGTGTTCCCCGGGTTCATCGGCGCGACGCCGCCCGCCGCCCTGCCGCGCATACCGAAGTATCTGGAGGCCGACCTGATCCGTCTCACCAAGGCGAAGAACGACAAGAACCGCGACGTGCGATGGGCCTGGGAGGCCGACGAGGCGCGACAGCTGGTCGACAAGGCCGTTCAGCGTGCCAAGACGGAGCCCGCGGGCCCACGCCATGAGGCACTGACGAAACAGGCCGACGACGCGCGCTGGATGCTGGAGGAGTTCTACGTCTCTCTGTGGGCCCAGGAGCTTGGCACCGCGAAGCCGGTCAGCTTGCAGCGAATCAAGAAAACGCTCGGCAAATAGCGCTGTGCGCGGCCTCTCCCCCGTCGCCGCGCACGGCCAGTCCGCGCATCCAACATATCCCCGCGCTACAATGACGGACGATGACAACACGTAAGAAGCAGGGGAACAACACCGGGCGGACCGGAGGACGGAACGGCGGCAAGCAACGCAACCGCCGGCCCGGTACGGCCGCCAAGAAAAACATCAGGGGAAACAACACCAAAAACACCAGGCGTGGCACAGCGGCACGGTCCGCGATCCGCCGCCCGAAGCCGAATGCCCGACGCAACACGCTGCGCCGCTGGTGGAAGCGGGCTGGATGGCGCAGGCGCATCCTCGCGGTGGCGGGCACCGCGCTGGCGGCGGTGTGCGCCGTGGCGCTGGCGTGGGGCACCACCTCGTTCGTCGGACAGCGCATCGCGCTCGTGACGGCCGAGGAACGACAGCAGGATCTGGGCGACCGATACGGTTTCGACCCGGGCAACATCATCTCCGACGGCCAGTTCTTCAACGGCTATGCGATGAGCCGCACCGAAGTGCAATCGTTCCTCGATGAGCACGGCGGCGACTGCACCGGGACGGGATGCCTGAAAAACCGCACGTTCGACACCACGGACCAGCCCGATGACCGGTACTGCGACGGATACGACGGCGCCAAGGGAGAGACTGCGGCGACGATCATCGACAAATCGTCGCGATCATGCGGCATCAGCCAGAAAGTGCTGCTCACCGTACTGCAGAAGGAACAGCAGCTCGTCACCGCGAGCAAGCCGACCGACTTCCAGTTCAAGGCGGCCATGGGCCTGAGCTGCCCCGACGACAACGACTGCGACCCGCAGTACGCCGGCTTCTTCCGGCAGGTCTACGGCGCGGCGCATCGATACAGGTATTACGTGCGGCATGAGGCATCATACGGTTACCATGTCGGCAAGCTCAACTTCGTCAGGTTCCATCCGAACACGAGCTGCGGCGGCGCCAACGTGGTCATCGGCAACAAGGCGACCGCACTGCTGTACATCTACACACCCTACCAGCCGAACGAGGCCGCGCTCGCCGCTGGAGCCGGGGAAGGAGACTCCTGCTCCAGCTACGGCAACAGGAACTTCTCGATCATCTACCGGGGATGGTTCGGAGACGCAAGGCACTGAGACGGCCATTGCCGGCCCGCATGCGGAACTGCGGCAGAAAACCGACCTTCGCCATGTGGCTGTAATGCGGCAGCACCGCGTAATTCGGCGCGAGCGCACACAGGATGTTGCCGGCGAGGAACACGCCGGCAACGTCAGATGGGTGGCGAACCGCGACACCAGATTGCCGACCGTGACCTCTAAGACCCGCAACCCGTGGGCGATGTCGGGCAGGATGCCCACGACCACGAAATCGCTCATGCCCAGCACGAAACTGGACGCGATCAGCGTGACGGCCGGCAGCGTGAAGAAGCGTTCGCTCCCCTGCCGCCCACGGATGGCGGAACCGGACATGACCGTACCCCTGCTGTTGTTTCTTCTTCCAGACGGAACATACATTAGCGGCACCTCCTGCCGCGCAAGGCCCCCGAGCCCCGCAGACGAACCAGGCGGGCCGGCACGGACCGGAGCGGGCGATGCGTCCCTCAATCTGTCCTACAACGGCCATCCATATCGCGGCGGCTACGGACACGTACAGTCCAAGAGCGACCGCAAACCCGGCGGAGCCACGAAGCGCCAGCGCCGATCCTGGGTTGCCGTCATCGCCATAATCGTGTTCGCGCTGGGATCAAACCTGGTGAGTCATATCATCAGCACAGGCGGCAGCAGCGACTCGGACGACTCATCGCACTCATTCAAGTCGCCCTCCCAAGACAACAAGCCGACCCGCGTGAAAACCGGCGAGACGACATCGTTCAGCAACCGGAAGGCCACGGTCACCATAGCCAAGGCGACCACCGGCCCCACGGATTACGACGGGCACAAGACGGTGATCATCACCTACCACTGGAAGAACACCGGCGATGCCAATACGACCTTCGGGGAACTCGCCATGGACCTGCAGGCGTATCAGAGCGGCATCGGCCTGAACAAAACCTACCTGCACAGCCGCGGCGGCTCATCCATCGAAGGGCACAAGACGCAGTCGAACGACATCAAGATCGCCAAGGGCGAGGAAAGCGACGCAACCATCGCGTACCAGCTGAACGACGCGACGGGCGACCTGTACGTCATAGCCAATCAGGCGACCCGCTACCATGAGGGCATCATGTCCGCGTTCAAGGCACCGACCAGCGGCACGCAATACGAGCAGGTCCAGCCTGACGACATCGCTCCCGCCCCGAAATCCACCGAGGCGGAGAAGCGCAAGATGAAGCGGATCAGCAGCTACAGCGGGACGCCCTCGTCTCCATCGACGACGTGACGACGGACCCCGACGACTATCAGGGCCGTCACACCATCATCGTCACCATCACATGGGTGAACCAATCCGAGGCCAATGAGCCATTGTCCAACGCCGCGCAAGGTCGAGTGACCGCAGCGGCATCCTGCGGCGGTCGGTTCGGCAAGCAAAAACGGTGTGGGGATGATGGCCGGATCAGCAGCCATCATCCCCACACCGTTTCTTGTTTGCCGGTAGTCGGCCGGTTTCACGTCACGTCAGAGCTTGGGCAGGTACTTCTTCAACTCGTACGGCGTGACCTGGCCACGGTATTCGTCCCATTCCTGATGCTTGTTGCGCAGGAAATACTCGAACGCATGCTCGCCGAGCACGTCCGCGACGAAATCGGACTTCTCCATGATCTTCAGTGCGGCGTCCAGCGAATCCGGCAGTGGCTCGATGCCCATCGCCTGACGTTCGGCGTCGGTCAGCTCCCACACGTCGTCGCTGGTCGGCTCGCCCAGCGTCATCTGCTGTTCGATGCCGTCCAGACCGGCGGCGAGCAGCACCGAATACGCCAGATACGGGTTCGCCACCGGGTCGAGTCCACGGAACTCCATACGCGCGGAGTTGCCCTTGCCGGGCTTGTACTGCGGGATGCGCAGCAACGCGGACCGGTTGTTGTGACCCCAGCAGATGTAGCTCGGCGCCTCAGCACCACCCCACAGTCGCTTGTACGAGTTCACGAACTGGTCGGTGACCGCGCAGATCTCCGCCGCATGATGCAGGATGCCCGCGGCGAACTGCCGGGCGGTCAGGGACATGTTGAACTCCTGGCCGGCCTCGTAGAACGCGTTGGAATCACCCTCGAACAGGCTCAGGTGCGTGTGCATGCCGGAACCGGGCGCGTCGGCGAGCGGCTTGGGCATGAAGCTGGCGTGGATGCCGCGTTCCAGCGAGATTTCCTTGACGACCGTGCGGAACGTCATGATGTTGTCGGCCGTGGTCAGCGCGTCGGCATACCGCAAGTCGATCTCGTTCTGGCCGGGACCCGCCTCATGGTGCGAGTATTCGACGGAGATGCCCATCTGCTCCAGCATGTTGACGGTGGCGCGGCGGAAGTCCATGCCCGGGCTGCGCGGCACATGGTCGAAATAGCCGCCCTCGTCGATTGGAGTCGGCGCCTTCGACCAGTCGGTCTGGTTCTCGAACAGATAGAACTCAATCTCCGGGTGCACGTAGAACGTGAAACCCTTCTCCTTCGCCTTGGCGAGCGCACGCTTGAGCACGTGACGCGGGTCACCCAGGGACGGCTCGCCGTCGGGCGTGAGAATGTCGCAGAACATGCGAGCGGTACCCTGCGGGCCGCCACGCCACGGCAGTATCTGGAACGTGGACGGGTCGGGCTGCACGATCATGTCGTCCTCCGACACGCGCGTCATTCCCTCGATGGCGGAACCGTCGAAGCCAAGCCCCTCCTCGAACGCCGCCTCCAACTCGGCGGGCGCGATGGCCACGGATTTCAACGTGCCCAGCACGTCAGTGAACCACAACCGAATAAAGCGCACGTCGCGTTCCTCAACCGTGCGCAGGGCAAACTCTTGCTGCTTATCCATAATTCCTCATGGTTTCACGTCCGTGTTACGAGACTCGTTAACATGCCATCGGACACGCCGGGGCATCGCCGGAATGTCGCTCCCGCGTCGGCGTTATCGTGGAGCCATGAGCGAGAACCATCCCATCATCGATATGTCATGGCACATGGCCGACACGCCGCTGGGGCAGGCCAAGGCCGGCATCGCGCTGCGCAAGACCACACCGTTGGAGAGCCACGCCGACTGGAAGATCGTGTCGCGCCGGCGCGACGTGATCGGGCTTTTGGAGGAACAGTCGGCGCAGCGGGTGCCGGATCTGATCCCGCTGAGGTACTACCGCATGAGCGATTCCGCGTTCACGTTCTACCGCGGCACCGCGCTCATCATGGCGAACGACCTCGCGCACACGCCGACCACCGGCATCCCCGTCCAGGCGGTCGGCGACGCGCATATCGGCAATTTCGGCATGTTCCGCTCCCCCAGCGACCGGCTCGTGTTCGACATCAACGACTTCGACGAGACAGCCACGGGACCGTGGGAATGGGACGTGAAGCGGCTCGCGGTGTCCGTGGAGATCTGCGGGCGGGCGAACGGCATCAAGGAGAAGGACCGGCGCAACGCGGTCGCACGCTGCGTGCACTCGTACCGCGACCATATCCGCCAGTTCTCGCAGATGGACTTCCTCGACGTCTGGTACGACCATCTCGACGTGGAGGCGGCGCTCGACCATTACGAAAGCACGGTGAACGGCAAGCGCAACCGCACATTGCGCGACGCCGCGCTGCGCGCGTCGGTGCGTGATTCCGACCATGCGGCCGCGAAGCTCACCTATCTTGACAGCGGCGAGAAGCGGCTGCGGTTTCGCTCGAAGCCGCCGGAGCTGGTGCCGATCAGCGAGCTGCAGGACTATGCGGATCTCGGGGTGCTGCGGGAGAGGCTGGACGCACTGTATGACAGCTACCGGCAAAGCCTGTACGAGGACCGGCGTTACGTGCTGAACCGTTACCGGTACCATGACACCGCCCGCAAAGTCGTGGGCGTCGGCTCGGTCGGAACCCGCGCCTGGGTGTCGATTCTCACCGGACGGGGGCTTGACGACCCGCTGATGCTGCAGATGAAGGAGGCCAACGAGTCGGTCTTCGAACGGTTCGTCGGCCGCTCGCCGTATGCGACGCATGGCGAGCGTGTGGTGCAGGGGCAGAAGCTGATCCAATCCACCGCCGACGTGCTGCTCGGCTGGGCGAGTTTCGTGGCGGAGGACGGCCGGCCGCGCGACTATTACGTGCGCCAATTCTGGAACGGCAAGGGCTCGATCGACATCGATCATCTGAACGCGCTGGGATTGTCGGATCTGGGCCGCATGTGCGCATGGTGCCTGGCGCACGCGCATGCCCGCACCGGCGACAGCGTGGCCATCGCCAACTATCTTGGGGGCACCGACGAGTTCGACCAGGCGATAGCCGCGTTCGCCCAGGCGTATGCGGAGCAGAACGAGGAGGATTACTCCCTGTTCAGGAAGCTCATCAAGAAGGGCGAGCTCCCCTGCTCGAAGAAAAGCGGCGCGAAGAAGTGAGCAGGGGCCGCCGGCCGCCCAGCTGACGGTGACGGGCGGCGGGGCGGCCCCTGTCGACAGCCGTATCGGTCAGCGGGCGACTTCGAGCGCCTCTTCGAGCGTGAACGCGCGGGCGTACAGCGACTTGCCGAGGATGGCCGAGTCCACGCCGAAATCGGAGAGGATCTTGATATCGTGCAGGTCGTCCAGCTTGCTGATGCCACCGGAAGCGGTGACCTTGGCATCGGTGCGTTCCGCGACCTCGCGCAGCAGGTCGATGTTCGGGCCGCTCATCATGCCGTCCCGCGCCACATCGGTGACGACGTAGCGGGAGCATCCGACCGAGTCGAGGAACTTCATCGTCTCGAACAGGTCGCCGCCCTCCTTGACCCATCCGCGGGCGGCGAGCGTGTGGCCGCGCACGTCAAGTCCGATGGCGACGCGGTCGCCGTACCGCTTGATGACCGAGGCGGTCCATTCGGGGTTCTCCAACGCGGCGGTGCCGATGTTCACGCGGGCCGCTCCGGCCTCCAGCGCGGCGGACAGCGAGTCGTCGTCACGCACGCCGCCGGACATCTCGATGTTGACCTTGTCGCCGAGCGGTTGTGCCCCGTGCCGAACGCCGCATCCAGATCGACGAGATGAATCCACTCGGCGCCGGCCTCGACCCACGTGCGGGCCGCTTCGAGCGGGCTGCCGTAGTCGGTCTCCGAGCCGGATTCGCCCTGGCGCAGGCGCACGGCCTTGCCGTCGCGCACGTCGACCGCGGGAAGCAATGTGAGTGACATGGTTGTTCTCCTTTGGAATCGTTGAAGTCGTTGAGGCTCGGGGCCCGCCGTCCGCGTTGCCGGGTGAGTCGGGGTTCCCGGCCGCGCCGGCTGGTCATGCCGTTCAGCCGGCTACTTCGAGAACGTGCCGACCCAGTTGCGCAGCAGCTGTTTGCCGGCATCGGCGGACTTCTCGGGGTGGAACTGGGTGACCGACAGCGGGCCGCGCTCATAGGCGGCGACGAACCTGCTACGGCCATACGTGCACCACGTGATATGCTCGTCGCCGCCCAGATCGACCTGCTCGGCGCTCAGATCCTTCGCGGTGGCGCTCATCGCCGCGTAGGAGTGCACGAAGTAGAACCGTTCGTTCTCCACGCCTTCGAGCAGCGCGGAACCGGACGGCGCCTCGACCGTGTCCCATCCCATGTGCGGCACGACAGATCGGAAGAGCACACGTCTGAACTCCAGTCACGTTTCGA
>ENA-OVFR01001872-OVFR01001872.1-human-gut-metagenome-genome-assembly--contig:-NODE-1872-length-10076-cov-2.917573_pt1 | contig 10076 bp, 6 predicted proteins | sample MGYA00237762_ERZ505403 | MGnify/ENA primary metagenome ERZ505403 (study PRJEB26158, sample SAMN06016376) | human gut metagenome | biome: human gut; feature: ankylosing spondylitis patient; material... | reverse complement strand
AGACCAAGGCGGATATACCGCAGCTAAAATCTTTCTGGCACAAATCACGCCAAAAGGCGGAATCGAAATCGGCACCATGGAGCGCCCCTTGGGGCATGATTCCAGAGACCAGTCCCTGTTTGTCGATGAAGACGGGACGGCTTATCTCCTGTCCGCCACTAATATGAACAGCGACATCAACATCTACCGGTTGGATGAAACATGGACCAAACCCGTGGCACTGGCCAACACGATATGTAAAGGCCAACACCGTGAAACCCCTTCCATCCTTAAAAAGGACGGAACCTATTATTTTTTCAGTTCCAAAGCATCGGGCTGGTACCCCAGCCAGACGATGTATGCCTCAGCCGACCGTATAGACGGCAAATGGTCTCCGCTGAAGGAAATAGGAAACAACTCAACTTACGGCGTACAATTCAACTACGTACAACAAACCGCCGGAACACGTGAGACGTTAGGGCTGTGGGGCTTCCACTGGGGCGCCCAATACCATCACCGGGACCCGGACGGAACTTTTACCCGTATCTCTCCGGCTACGTTCAACCGCGGATATGCTTCGATGAACTACTTCCGGTTCGTGGAGTTCCATGACCAATATGGTATCATCCCGGTACAGAACGGCAGGAATCTTACGTTGGGAGCCACGGTTGTGCCTTCACACGCACCGGGCGATGGTTCCGCCGCCCCGGATTGCATCACAGACGGTTCGGACATGGCCTCCTCTCCTTATTTCAAAAGCAGCCATTACCCTTACTCCTTGACCATAGAACTGCCCCAACCCTCCCGTATCTCTGAAATCAATCTGGCCACCCGGTTGGTCAACGGTTCCGAAACGGCCTATAAATACACCATAGAAGGCAGCATGGACGGACAAGAGTACCAAACACTCATCGACGGAAGAAACAGTTGGACCGTGGGATTCCACATCCTCCCCGTCGAAGACCGTTCCACATACAAGTTCCTTCGTCTCAATGTATTCCAAATCATAAATGTACACAACAACCATCCGGCCACATGGGCGGACGGAATATATGAATTCACGGCATTCGGCTTTCCTTTGTAACGGGAAGCCGGAAGCTGTGTTGACTACAAATAAATGGCATAACGGGTAAAGCTGACTTTATCCCATTATGCCATTTGTTTTTTCAAACAGGCGAATCGGTTATTTTCCGACACTATTCCGCTTCTTATTTCCAGTCCGGAACGTCCTCTCCCGGTTCGTAATACTCTACCAGATTGGCATAAAACGTCAATGTGGAATAAGGCAGCACCGAACCTGCAGACTGGCTTCCGTAAGCCAGTTCAGACGGTATATATACCCACCAGACATCACCTTTATGCATGTATTGCAAAGCCGTGGCAAATCCGGCTACGGCACTCGATACTCCCATCTTGGCCGGCACGGCAATCTGATTGTCCAGTTCACCCATGAAAGACTGGGAGAACACCTTACGCTCTTCCACCCATTCTCCGTTTACCATATTTTGGGTAGGCATCAGATAGCCCCGGTAATTGACACGGACCGTGTCGGACCATGTCGGACTTTCCGTCCCCGCACCCCGCTGTTCAATATATACACAAATCGAATCGGTCAACGCCCCGGCCGCATTCTGCGACTTGGTCGTCGATTTGAACATGCGCCAGTTGCAATGTTCTTCCCAACGTTCGCCATACTGTCCCTTTGCCCGGGCAATGGAATCACGGGCTTCGGCAGCGATTTGAGCAAAATACTCGGCATTACGGGCAGGCCAATTCGCATAAGCATCATACGTATCGTCTTCCTCCTTGCAAGCCCCCAAGGTACACACGGAGAAGATGACGACTGCCAGATACAATAAACCTTTTTTCATTAATGTCTGTCTTTTTTAGGCAGGGTTACATAATCTTTTTCAGCAACGAAGTGATGCTCACACGGTCTTCGATGATACCTTGCAAGTCGGCAATGTTCACCCGCTTCTGCTCCATCGTGTCGCGGTGACGCAACGTCACGGTATTGTCTTTCAACGTATCGTAATCCACTGTCACGCAATACGGCGTACCGATGGCATCCTGACGGCGGTAACGCTTGCCGATGGAGTCTTTCTCGTCATACTGGCAATGGAAGTGGAAACGCAGGTTGCTGATGATTTCGTGCGCTTTCTCCGGCAGACCGTCTTTCTTTACCAACGGCATGACGGCCAGTTTTACCGGCGCCAATGCCTCCGGCAACTTGAGCACCACGCGAGTTTCTCCGTTTTCCAGTTTCTCTTCCTCATAGCTGTGGCACATGATGGAAAGGAACATACGGTCCACTCCGATAGAGGTCTCGATGACGTACGGCGTATAGCTTTCGTTCGTTTCGGGGTCGAAATATTCTATCTTCTTGCCCGAATACTTGGCATGCTGGCTCAAATCAAAGTTCGTACGGCTATGGATACCTTCCACTTCCTTGAAACCGAAAGGCATGTGGAACTCGATGTCACTGGCCGCATTGGCATAGTGCGCCAGTTTCTCATGGTCGTGGAAACGGTAGTTTTCCGCTCCGAAACCTAATGCCTGATGCCAAGCCATACGGGTCTTCTTCCACGTTTCGAACCATTGAAGCTCCGTGCCGGGCTTCACGAAGTACTGCATCTCCATTTGCTCGAACTCGCGCATACGGAAAATAAACTGACGGGCCACGATTTCGTTGCGGAACGCCTTGCCGATCTGTGCGATACCGAAAGGCAGCTTCATGCGCCCCGTCTTCTGCACGTTCAGGTAGTTCACGAAGATGCCTTGGGCGGTTTCCGGACGCAGGTAAATAGTGGAAGAACCTTCGGCCGTAGAACCGACCTCGGTCTTGAACATCAGATTGAACTGGCGGACGTCAGTCCAATTGTGCGTGCCGCTGATGGGGCACACGATACCCTCATCCAAGATGATCTGTTTCAGTTCATTCAGGTCGCCCGCATTCATCGCATCACTGTAACGCTGGTGCAACGCATCGCGTTTCTGCTGATGTTCCAACACGCGGGGATTGGTTTCGCGGAACTTCTGCTCATCAAAGCTATCCCCGAACTTCTTGGCCGCCTTGGCTATTTCTTTGTTTATCTTTTCCTCATACTTGGCAATCTGGTCTTCAATCAATACATCCGCACGATAACGCTTCTTGCTGTCGCGGTTGTCAATCAAAGGGTCGTTGAATGCGTCCACGTGTCCGCTGGCCTTCCACGTCGTAGGGTGCATGAAGATGGCGGCATCGATACCTACGATGTTCTCGTGCAGCAACACCATGCTCTGCCACCAATATTGCTTGATGTTATTTTTCAACTCCACACCGTTCTGACCGTAATCATACACGGCACCCAATCCGTCATAGATGTCACTTGAAGGAAACACGAAACCGTATTCCTTACAATGTGACACTATTTTCTTGAATACATCTTCCTGAGCCATACTCTATTCGTAAAATATTGATAAATCTTTCGCAAAAGTACGCCTTTTTTTTCATTAAAATGTTATTTTTGCGTTAAAATAGATATATAATCGACATAAATATGAGCGAAGACAAAGACGAGTTGACAGACCTGACTACGGGAAGCCCGGAAGAGGAAAACGACGCACACTCCAATTACCAACCGGAAACAAGTCCTCACGACAGCATCACGCACCACCTGAGCGGAATGTATCAGAATTGGTTTCTGGATTATGCCTCTTACGTGATTCTCGAACGGGCCGTGCCCCACATCAATGACGGTTTCAAACCGGTACAACGCCGCATCCTGCACTCCATGAAGCGTATGGACGACGGGCGCTACAACAAGGTGGCCAACATCGTGGGACATACCATGCAATTCCATCCGCACGGAGACGCTTCCATCGGGGATGCCTTGGTACAGTTGGGACAGAAGGATTTGCTCATAGACTGCCAAGGAAACTGGGGCAACATCCTTACCGGCGACTCGGCGGCAGCTCCGCGTTATATCGAGGCCCGGCTCTCCAAATTCGCCCTCGATGTGGTGTTCAACCCCAAAACCACGGAATGGAAACTTTCATACGATGGCCGGAACAAGGAACCGGTGACGCTTCCGGTCAAATTCCCTCTGCTGTTGGCTCAAGGCGTGGAAGGCATTGCCGTAGGTTTGTCTTCCAAAATCCTGCCGCACAATTTAAACGAGATATGCGATGCCGCCGTAAACTACCTGCATGACGAACCGTTTCAACTTTACCCGGATTTCTTGACAGGAGGAAGTATCGACGTAAGTAAATATAACGATGGCGGACGAGGGGGCGTAGTGAAAGTACGTGCCAAAATCACCAAGATAGACAACAAGACGCTGGCCATCCGTGAGATTCCTTACGGAAAGACTACTACAACCCTGATCGACTCCATCCTGAAAGCCATCGAAAAAGGCAAAATCAAAGTACGCAAGGTAGAGGACAACACGGCTGCCGAAGTGGAAATCTTAGTGCACCTGACGCCGGGCGTAAGTTCGGACAAGGCATTGGATGCCCTCTATGCCTTTACCGACTGCGAAGTCAGTATCTCGCCCAACTGCTGTGTCATCGACGACAAGAAACCTTGCTTTCTGACCGTCAGCGAAGTGCTGAAACGTTCAGTGGACAACACGCTCGGACTGCTCCGCAAGGAATTGCTCATCCGGAAAGGAGAACTTCAAGAAAGCCTGCATTTCGCCTCGCTCGAAAAGATATTCATCGAAGAGCGGATTTACAAAGACCGCAACTTCGAACAGGCCAAAGATATGGACGCGGCCTGCGCACACATCGACGAACGGCTCACGCCTTTCTATCCGCAGATGATAAGGGAAGTGACTCAAGACGATATCCTCAAACTGATGGACATCAAAATGGCCCGAATCCTGAAATTCAATAAAGACAAGGCCAACGACGCCATCGCCCGGATGAAAGATGAGATTGCACGCATCGACCGCGACTTGGACAACATGGTAGAAGTCACCTGCAACTGGTTCCGTATGCTGAAAGCCAAATACGGCGATGAGCATCCGCGTCATACCGAACTGCGCAATTTCGATACGATCGTAGCTACCAAGGTGGTGGAAGCCAACGAGAAACTGTACATCAACCGCGAAGAGGGCTTTATCGGCACATCGCTCAAAAAGGACGAATTCATTGCCAACTGTTCCGACCTCGACGATGCCATCATTTTCTACCGCGACGGAACTTATAAAGTCATCCGTATCAGCGACAAAACGTTCGTGGGCGAAACGGAAAGGAGCAAGGCGGAAAAGAAAAAAGCCGAAATCATCCATGCCGCAGTGTTCAAGCGCAACGACAAACGGACGATTTACAACGTAGCCTACCGGGACGGCAAGGACGGTTTCTATTACATCAAACGTTTCAATGTGACTTCCATTACCCGCGACCGCGAATACGACCTGACGCAAGGCAAACCCTTTTCACGCGTCATCTACTTCACGGCCAATCCGAACGGAGAAGCGGAGGTCATCAAAATTACCCTGAAACCTGCCCTGAAACTCAAAAAGATATTTGTGGAAAAGGATTTCAGCACTGTGACTATCAAAGGTCGCCAAAGTATGGGTAACATTTTAAGCAAAAACGAGATACAGCGTATCGGCCTGAAATCCCACGGCGGTTCTACCCTGGGCGGACGCAAAGTATGGTTCGACCATGATGTCAGCCGCCTGAACTACGACGAACGGGGAGAATACTTGGGCGAGTTCCACAGCGAAGACCTGATTCTGGTCATCCTGAAAAGCGGAGAGTTCTACACGACCAATTTCGACGTAAACAACCATTATGAACCGGGTATACTCCGTATCGAAAAGTTCTCACCGGACAAGATATGGTGTGCCGTTCTCTACGATGCCGACCAGCAAGGTTATCCTTACGTCAAGCGTTTTGCGTTCGAACCGAGTACCAAGCCCCAAAGTTTCATGGGAGAAAACAAGGACAGCCGCTTCGTCTTGCTCACGGACGAAGCCTATCCAAGGTTGCAAATCACGTTCGGCGGGCACGACAGCTTCCGCGACCCACAGGAAATTGATGCGGAAAGTTTCATCGGCGTAAAGAGTTTCAAAGCGAAAGGCAAACGGCTCACTACGTTCGATACGGAAGCCATTACCGAACTGGAACCCATACGCCGCCCGGAACCGGAAACCGAAGAAGCCGTGGCGGAAGAAACGGAAGAAAAAGACACAGAAAAGGAGAATCTGGATCCGGATGCCGGTAAAAGCCAAAGCGACATCATGGATGAGCTTACCGGGCAAATGAAACTTTTTGAAGACGAATAATATGTCTCACCTCTTACCGGCCTATACAACCGTTTCGTTCCAAATGTCCCGCTCCGTCAGGGGGCGGGCACTCATTTTCTTATTAGCTATAGGGACATTCCTTGGCACCAGGCCATGCCAAGCCCAAGATGCCGCCTCCCTTCCGGAAAACCGCTATACGACACACGCCACACTCTTCGGCGCGGGACGCACAAGCCTATACGAGACTTACCTGTCTCCCTCCACTTATACCGGGCCCCACCTGAGCATTCTGCATGAGACCTTACGTAAAACCCACTGGTTAGACGGACGCATCACGACACAAAGCATCCTCGACGGATTTTTTTGTTATACCTCCAACCGGGCAGGAAACTCCGACGAACTGGGGGGCAAGATAAATTATTCCATCGGTTGGCATTACAACTGGGTCGTAGGCGGACGGTTGCGATTGATGGCCGGAGGAGAAGTCCATGCCGGACTGGGGGCGATTTACAACAACCGTAATTCCAACAATCCGGTACAGGCCAAGGCTGACATCGACATAGACGTATCCTTGATGGCCGTCTACCCGTTCCATATCCGCAAAGTACCTTTCACCACCCGCTACCAAACCAGCCTGCCGCTCGTCGGAGCCATGTTCTCCCCACGCTACGGACAGTCTTACTATGAGATGTCATTAGGCAACTACGACCGCAACGTATGCTTTACTTATCCGGGCAACGCGCCGTGCATGCGCCATTTCCTGACATTGGACTTTCCCATTGCGGGATTTACGTTCCGGGCCGGCTATTTGTGCGACATCCGCCAAAGTCGTGTGAACGGACTGCGCAGCCATATCTGGAACCATAGTTTCATGATAGGCTACGTGAAGCATTTCAGCTTCGTCAAACGCAAAGAGCCGCAACACCGCCCGTTTATCCTGTAACCCACCATCGGTATGAAACATTACATCTTTATATTCTGCGCCATTCTCGCCCTGCTTTTCTGCCCGAGTTGCATTCGTGAAGAAGAGCCGGACAACACGCCGGTCAATAATTTCGAGACGCTTTGGCGCATTATCGACACCCAATACTGTTTCCACGACTACAAGGCGCAGGAAGGATGTCTGCCATGGAACGAGGTATATGCCAAATACCGTCCGCGCGTACATGACGGAATGACTTCCGCCCAACTATTCGAAGTCTTGTGCGACATGCTGTCCGAACTTCGCGACGGCCACGTCAACCTCTATTCCGCAGCCGATGTAGGCCGTTACTGGAGCTGGCATGAGGACTACCCGAGCAATTTCAACGACAGCATCCATCAAGTTTATTTGGGTACGGACTACCGCATCGCCGCCGGCATGTATTACAAGATTCTCGACGACAACATCGGTTATATATATTATGGAAGCTTCAGCTCTGGCATCGGTGAAGGCAATCTGGATGAAGTCATGTATTATCTGCGCTTGTGCAACGGACTGATTGTGGACGTACGTAACAATTCCGGCGGCACGCTGACCTACGCCGAACGATTGGCCGAACGGTTCACCAACGAAAAACGACTGGTAGGCTACATCGCCCATAAAACCGGAACAGGACACAATGATTTTTCGTCCCCCGAAGCCGAATACATCGAACCGTCGAAAGGCATACGCTGGCAAAAGAAAGCCATCGTGCTGACCAACCGTTCGTGTTATAGTGCCACCAATACTTTCGTACGCGATATGAAAGAATGCCCCTTGGTCACCATTATGGGAGACCGCACAGGCGGCGGTTCCGGTCTCCCCTTTTCTTCCGAACTCCCCAACGGATGGTCTATCCGCTTCTCCGCCTGTCCGATGTACGATGCCGGAATGAACCAAATCGAGTTCGGTATCAAACCGGACACTTGCGTATCGCTCACACAAGAAGACCTGGCACGCAACAAAGATACGATGATAGAAGCCGCCCGAGAATTTCTGAAACGATAATTTGGCCAAGCCGATAAATCTTTCTATCTTTGCAGCCGTCTTACCGCGCCTGTGGTGAAATTGGTAGACGCGCCAGACTTAGGATCTGGTGCTTCGCGGCGTGTAGGTTCGAGTCCTATCAGGCGCACAGAAAAAGAATCCTGAACACTTCTTGATGAGGTGGTCAGGATTTCTTTTTTATGGACATCAAAAGCCTCTCTCCTCCCTACCAGAGTTTTCCCAAAAACACCTTTCATCTTTCAGGCTGTATGACAAGTCTCTTATTACCTTGTAGTTACAAGCTGAAAGATGTTCCAAACATCCTTCAGCTATGCTTCATTTCGTTCTGCGGCGAACGATAAATCGTTTGGCTGAGAATGATTTATCGTTCGGCTGAGAACTTTTTACCGCCTTCCGCAATGAAAGGAAGCTGAAAGATGGCCTCCTTATCCTTCATTCCGTAACACTTTATATGAAAGCCATTTACCATACATCCTGAAGGATGAAAGGAGTTTTTGGAAAAACCTTGGTGGGGAGAGAATGAAGAAGGAGGATACCTCCATACGGCTTCTGCCATTCAAGTGTATCCTCCTTATTTACCAACCGGCTTGACTTCCGTAAGCCCAATCCGGCTTGCCTATGCCCAATATTGGGAGCAGCCTTATTTGCAAACGACCTTCCGCACCTTACCGTCTGGGAACTTCACGATGCAGACCGTACCACGACGAAGAGCATCCAAACGTTCTCCGGTGAGTGAGAATATCTGACAATCGTTTCCTATATGCTCAGCCTGTACCGCATGAATGCCCGATGCCTCATCAAATTCAGCCTGAGCTTTCTCCGCATCTTTCTCGATTTGCCTTATAATCCTATAGGTCCCGGTATAATCGACCGTATAACTTTCCGTGAACAGCCATCCGGCATATAAACTGTCGATCTCATATTTTTGTTGATCGATAACTTCCTTTGCCGCAGCCAATTCATCCTCAAATTCGGCAGCCACGTCCGCACATTCGGTTGCAATACTCTCTTGAGCCTCCTGCAACTGCTCATAAAGCTTGTCTATCCGTTCCAAAGCCTTGTCGTACACCGTCTTATTTCTACGTTCCAACCATTTGTAATTGTTGGCAATCAAGGTATCCACCAACTCGCGCCCACGCGTCAGGTACTTTCCATCCACCTCGTTAGGACTCCTGTCCACACAATAATCCATCAGAATAACTCCCGTAGGCCCCGCTTCATGCGTCTGCAAATACTCTATAATAGCCGCATTCGTGTAGGTCGCATTCTCACGATAGCCATTCGCCATGGATATCGACCCGGGATAAGCCGATGCAAAGTTAAACACCCACACCAGGTCCGACTCGTCTTTTGTCACATGTTTCGTACTATGCTCCAGCATCTCGGTTACCGCGCTTACCTTCTTGGCCACACCTCCTTCGCTATCTTTCGTATTGGCATAATCCTGCACCCACAAAGGAGATTTATAATCCGATGCCGCGCTCTCCCCTATAATATTGCAAGAAGACTGTGCATTCCAGTCCAACCAACCGCACCAGCTTTGGAAAAAACCACCTGTTATCGGTTTGCCAGCATATTGGTCACGGCTCAACAGTAAGATCTTTCCACGCATATCCCCTACCGTCAAGTCCCGCCGGAACGGAACGAAATAGTCCTTCAAATCCTCACGCGACAATAATTCGCGCAACATGGTTTCGTATTTGGTTTTGTCACTATCGTAACCAGAGGCATACAAACAATGGATCACCGCAAATTCGGATGGATGCTCCTTCAACGAATCCCGCAACAGGTACAAGGCATCGTCGAAACGAAGATTGGTCACAGCAATCCCATGGTTGATATTCAAATAATCGCCTTTAACTTTCGGACGGAAATCGAAAGCACGGATTCCG
>ENA-OVFR01001858-OVFR01001858.1-human-gut-metagenome-genome-assembly--contig:-NODE-1858-length-10116-cov-13.305636_pt1 | contig 10116 bp, 9 predicted proteins | sample MGYA00237762_ERZ505403 | MGnify/ENA primary metagenome ERZ505403 (study PRJEB26158, sample SAMN06016376) | human gut metagenome | biome: human gut; feature: ankylosing spondylitis patient; material... | reverse complement strand
TTACCGATACCGCCGGTCTGCGCAAGCGCAGCAACATCACCGACGGTCTGGAGCGTTATATGGTAGTGCGCGCACTGGCCGCTGTGGAGCGCAGCCGCGTGGCGCTGATCCTTGTGGATGCCACCGTCGGTTTTACCGAGCAGGACAGCAAGGTGGCTGGTTATGCCCACGATCAGGGCAAGGCGTGCATCATCGTCGTCAACAAGTGGGACGCGGTGGAAGGCAAGGAAACCAACACCATGGAGCTGCAGCGCCGCGATTATGCCGAGTGCTTCAGCTTTATGGGCTATGCTCCTATCATCTTCATCTCGGCTCAGACCGGCTACAACGTGAACAAGCTCATGCAGCTGATCCGCGATGTGGACAGCCAGAACGGTGCCCGCGTGCCCACCGGCGTGCTGAACGAGATGCTGGCCCGCGCCACAGCCCGGATGCAGCCGCCCAGCGACAAGGGCCGCCGCCTGAAGATCTTCTATCTGACGCAGGCATCCACCCGCCCGCCCACGTTCGTGGCCTTTGTGAATTCGAAGCAGCTGTTCCATTTCAGCTACCAGCGGTATCTGATCAACCAGATCCGCGAGAACTTTGGTCTGGAACACACCCCCATCCGTCTGGTGATCCGCGAGCGCGGCTCCGGCGAAGTGGGCGCAAAGGACGTGTAAGCGCCCGCAAAGGAGGCATCCGTTTCTATGATGAAAGCGATCCTGATCGCCGCAGCCACCATCCTGCAGGCGTACCTGCTGGGCAGTGTGGATACCGGCATCCTCGTCAGTAAATTCGTATATCATGACGACGTGCGCAATCATGGCAGCGGTGCGGCCGGCATGACCAACATGCTGCGCACCTTTGGCAAGAAAGCTGCCGCCATGACCGCGACAGGTGATGTGCTCAAGGGCGTGCTGGCCGTGTGCATCGGCCGGTGGCTGTTCCACATGCTGCCCGCCGATGCTGGTGTGTCGCCGTATCTGGGTGTCTATCTGGCCGCCATCTTTGCAGTGCTGGGCCATCTGTACCCGCTGTACTTCGGATTCAAGGGCGGCAAGGGTGTGCTGGTGGCAGCTGGTGCCATTCTGGCCATCCAGCCGGTGCTGCTGCCGTTTCTGGCCATTATCTTTCTGGTGTGCCTGATCCCCACCGGCATGGTGTCGCTGGGCAGCGTGGCCATGGCAGTACTCTACCCGGTGTTGACCATCATTTACGGTTCCCTGCAGGGCTATGCCGCTGGTGATATGCTGGTGTGCGCCATTGGCTCCGGCTTTATGTCCGGCATGGTGATCTATATGCACCGCGCCAATATCCAGCGCATCCGTGAGGGCAAAGAGTACCGCTTCGGAAAGCACAATAAAAAATAAAAGCATTATAAAATGCCCCGCAGCCTGCTGGTTTTCCGGCAGTGCTGCGGGGCATTTTTGTTTATGTTATTTCGGTTCCGGGGCGGCCTGCTCAAAATCGTACTCGTCAAAAGTCTCTTCTTCGGAAGGAATGGCCTCGGCCACCTCGGCCTTGGCGCGGTCTTTCAGACGGGAGATAAACTCCTCTGCCGGGATGCCGCTCTGCTTTGGAGAAAGATCCGGTGCCGGATGGCCGTCCGGCAGGTGGGCACCAAAGGCCGGCACAAAGAAGAACTTGCGCACAATAAAGATCAGGGCGATGGCTCCCACGCTGAGCAGGTTTTCCAGTGCGGAGTCGTGGCCCACTACCAGATGGCGGGCAATGGCATACAGCAAAACCTCCAGACTGCTGCCGGGGCTGTGCTTGGCCAGCATTTTGATGAATTCAATGCCGATCACGATATCAAGGCTGCGCTCCAGAAAGCTGCGGATCTCCACCTCGTTGCCGTAGAACAAAAGGCCTGGCATCCATTTGATGAGAGGCACGGCGCTGAACAGCAGACCAATGAGTACAAGGCCGGACAGCAGGATCTCCAGCAGGCTGGATGCCTGAATGATGCGGTTGCGCAGCTGGGTGCGCCAGTGGCTTTCCACATGGTTTACGGTAGAAGAGTGCTCTGCAGGGTGTTCCATACAATGGTCTTCCTTTCGGTAAACTGCTGCAAAACTTTTGACAGAAGTTTTTCTTTATTGTAGCAGAAACGCAGAAAGGTGTCAATTCAGCAGGGTTAATCTACCGTGGTTCCGGTGGCGGGTGCCACCGCTACATAGCCGGATTTTTTGATGCAGTCCTGTCCGGCGGCGGTATCCAGCCAGTCGTAAAGCTGGCGTTCCGGGCTGTCGGCGGCAGCGTCCGCATGGAGAACGGCATAGAACTCGTTGCACAGCGGGTAGCTTTCGCTGGCGATGGTGTCGTTGGAAGGGGTCACGCCGTCCACGGCCAGCAGACGCAGGCCGGGCTGGGAGTACATCTGGTCGATGTAGTAGTAGACCGAGAAGCCGATGGCATTGGCGCTGTTGTTGTAGGCGGCGATGCTGTCCACCAGCTCACCCATGGCAGCGGGAGCCAGCTCGGTGGGCGGGTCCATCAGTTCGCCGCCCTGAATGAGCAGCTTGCGGAACAGGGTCTGGCTGCCGGAGTCTTCGCCCCGCTGGAAGGGCACGATGGCAAGATCCTCGCCGCCCACTTCCTTCCAGTTGGTGATCTTACCGGCATAGATGTCCTTCAGCTGCTGCCGGGTCAGGCTCTTGACCGGATTGTTCTCGTTCACGATGAACACCAGTGCGTCCCGGCCAATGGGTTTCTGTTCCAGCTGGGCGTTTGCTTCTTTCAGCTCTTCCTTTACGTAGTCCGGCGCTTCGTAGACCACCAGCATCCTGGCAGTGTATTCCTCATCCGGGTACAGGCCGAAGTTTTCCCACGCATAGGCCGTGGTGCTGACCGAAATGCCGCTCTGGGCTACTTCCAGATCGATGCCGGTGGTATCGGCCATCATCTGGGCCATCAGCGGGATGCAGGCAGTGCTGCCATCCAGCTTGGGAAAATCTTCCACGGTAAACAGCCCGATGGGTTCAAGCTCGCTCACGGAAGAAGCGGGTGCTTCCGGCGAGGTGGAAGCGCTGCTGGCGGGGGTGTCATCCCCCTTGCAGGCAGTGAGAATGCCTGCGGCAGAGCAGGCGGCAAGGCCAAGCAGAAAGCTGCGGCGGGAAATTTTAGCATTTTTCATAAGGCGTTCCTCCAAAGTCTGGCTCAGTAGCCCATTTCATCGTCGGCGTTAATGGAAGAGAAGATGCTTTGGCAGTAAAGCCATTTGCCGTTCGTATCCATCCAGCCGTAGTAAAAGCCGCGTTTTGCAACGAACACGTGTTCTGGCAGCTGGTTCAGGCTGTTGTCGTAGTAGCTGTAGCAGCTGCCAAGGCCATAGAACACAATGTTGCCGTTTTCATCCAGCACGTCACACATTGAGCCGTTGCTGCTGGGCGCATTGGCGTTGCCACAGTACAGCGGCCTGCCCTCCGGTGTGGTGATGAGATAGTTCAGGGCATAATACTTGTCCTGCAGATGGGTCAGGTCGGAGACAAGGCCCTCGGGGCCGTACACGCGGGTGGCGGTGGTCTCAAAGTTATCGTTATCCCGCAGCTCCAGCCAGACGTAGCCGTCACCCTTGTTATCCATCATCACGCTTTGCTGGCCCTCCACTGGCTCCACGGTGGTATCAGTGATCAGGTCGCCGGTGGCGGTGCTGAACACCTTCAACCGTCCGTCCTCATAGTAAAGGGCGATGGTGTCGCTCATGACGCTGGAAGCGTACAGCGGTGTCACCTCACCGGTAACAAGGTCGTGCAGATCATAGCCGAAGCCGCCGCTCGTGCGCCATGTGACCACATACCCTGGGAAATAATAGCTGGGCTGGTCGTCGAAGGTGCCAATGAGGGTGCGGTCCACGGTGGTGAGATCCCGCAGCTCGTAGCGGCCATCGCTGGTCTCGCAGCAGGCGGTGCCGCTGCCGCATACCTGTCGGAAGCCGGTGAAGCCTTCGCCGGTGGCGGGATGATAGAGCGTTTCGTCCGTTGGCTCGCCGCTGGCGTGGCAGGTGTCCAACTCTACCCAGTCGTTCAGAACGTCCGGTGCATAGGAAAGGCTTATGGCAGTAGTGGCATCTGCGCCGTAAGTTTGTGTACCGTCCTTCGTCTGTATAATGACCCAGCTGTGCAGGGCGGGTTCATCGTCCCATGCGTCCTCGGCAAGGTCTGCTGGGCGGGCATAGCAGGTGAACACCAGCCTGTCCCCGCACACGATGCAGCGGTATGCGCCATCCGGCACGGGCAGACGTTCGCCGGTGGAAAGGTCAATCACCTGACAGGTGCCGTAATCGTCGTAGCCGTTTTCGTAGCTGCCGTTCACGGCGTGGGCTTCCTGCAGTACCAGCAGACCGTTCTGCATGGAGGCGTTCTGCTCCCCCTCAAAGGTCATGACTTCATTGCCGTCTTTGTCAAACAGGCCGCTGCGCCGTCCGCAATAAGCGTCCGGGTCGGCCCAGGTGCGGAACCAGTAGTTGGTCTCACCGGTCACGGTGTCCTGCAGAAGGTTCACGTTCTCGCTGCGGAAGGACTGGTACAGCACCTTGCTGCCGCACAGAACGGTGCAGACACTGCCGGAATTGTCGTAACCGTAAAATATCCGCAGCTTTCCGTCGTCCAGCCGGGAGCTGTCGTAGAGCGGATCCCCGTGTGCATCGGTGGGCACTGAGGAAGCAGGAGCAGCAGGCTTGCCGGAAGCGGGCGGCAGCACGCTGCAACTGCAGCCAAGGGTAAGGCACAGGGCAGCGCATACAGCAGCGCTGCCTATGCGGCAAACGTTACGCTTCATAAAGATCACTCCTTACAGTATGGAAAGGAACAAAGCTTAAAAGAAAGCCGGAAAGGTTTTCCAGTTCAATTATAATACGAAACAGCCGCGCATTCCATTGCAGGAAAACACGGCTGTTGATTACAATTTTATGACAGACGTTCAGGACTGTGCTTTGGCTTTTTCAGCATCGTCCATCCGGTCCAGCTGCTTGAGGAAGGCCAGCAGGAACGGCAGGGAAACAATAAAGGTGAGCGCATCCGCAATGGGCTGGCAGGTCTCTACGCCTACAAGGCCGAAAGTGCGGGGCAGGATGAGGATGAGCGGAATGAAGAACACGCCCTGACGGCAGCAGGCCAGAAAGGTGGCGCGCCCGGCTTTGCCCACGCTCTGGAAGGTCATGTTTGCCACCACAATGACCGGCTGCAGCAGAATGGCAAGGCACTGATAGTGGAAGGCGGGCAGCGCCACGGCGGTAACTTCCGGGTCGTCGCGGAACAGGCGGATGAGGGCATCGCTGTTGACCCAGCACAGGCTCACCAGCACCACCAGCATACAGAAGGCTGCACCCATGGTAAAAACTGCGGCTTTTTGCACCCGGCGGAATTTGCGCGCACCGTAGTTGAAGGCGGCCACCGGCTGCAGGCCCTGCCCAACGCCAATGGCTACCGAGATGATGAACATGAAAATGCGGGAAACGATGCTCATGCCGGCCACAGCGGCATCGCCGTAGCTGCGGGCGGCAATGTTCAGCAGCATGCCGCCGATGCTCTGCAGGCCCTGACGGCCAAAGCTGGGAGCACCGCCGATCAGGATCATGCCGAACTCCCGCGCTTCACGGGTGACAGCAGCAATACGGAACTGACTGACGGTTTTGCCCCGCAGGAACATGGACAGCAGGATGCAGAAGCTGATGCTTTGGCTGAGAGCCGTAGCAATGCCTGCACCGGCGGTGCCAAGGCCCAAGCCGAACATCAAGATGGGGTCCAGCACAATGTTCAGCACGCCGCCGGTCACAAGGCCGATCATGGCAAAGTTCGCCTTGCCCTCATAGCGCAGGATGTTGTTCATCACAAGGCTGGAGATCATAAGCGGGGCTGCAATGAGGATGGGCCGTGCATAAGCGCAGGCGTGGGGCAGAATGGTCTCGGTGCTGCCCAGCAGCATCATGAAGCTGGGCAGAGTGGCAAGGCCCACAACGGCCAGCACCACGCCAGCGGCCAGAGCAGTAAAAAAGCTGGTGGAAGCAAAGCGGGTGGCGGCATCGGTGTTCCGGCTGCCAAGGCTGCGGCTGATGATGGTGCCGGAGCCGTGGCCCAGTGTAAAGCCAAGCGCCTGAATAATGGCCATCAGGCTGGAAACAATGCCCACCGCACCGGAAGCGCTGGTGGAGATCTGGCCCACAAAAAAGGTATCGGCCAAGTTGTAGATGCTGGTGATGAGCATACTTAAAATGGTAGGGGCGGCAAGACCGAGGATCAGCTTTGGAATGGGTGTCTCGGTCATTTTTTTGTATTGCTGAATGTTGAGCTCGTCTGCTGACATGCAAGAACCTCCTTTTATCATAAGGAATAGGTCAAGAAAAGCCGCCCAGCAGCAGAGCGGCGGATAATTTGAATGTGTGCACGGGATGCACGTTCCATAGTATAACGCAGCTGCGGCAAAAAGTCGAGAGCCGAACCGGTACAGAATGGTGCCTGAAATGCCCATGGAGCGGGAGAAAAACGGACGGAAAGCTTGACTGTTTTTGTCTGTTTTGCTAAAGGCTGGTCGAATTACTTGTAGAAAATCACGATATGTGGTATCATTTACCATAAGGGAAACAAAAAAGCCTGTGCATCTGTACAGGCTGCATACAAAATACAAGCGGCAGCCGCGGGCAGAGCCGGGCGGCTGCGATCCATAGGAGGAACAAACCATGAAAACTGTTGCACAGACCGTGATCGAAGCCGATCACTTTTACACCATTGCCGCGCACACCGGCAACGTCATTCAGGCCGTGGAGGGCACCAAGGAAGCCGGTACCGTCCGTCTGGGCAAGTACGAGCATAAGCCTGAGCAGGAGTGGAGCTTTATCCGCGTGGGTGACGGCGTTTACCGCATCCGCAACCGCGCATCCGGCAAGCTGCTGGACCTGACCATGACCGGCACCGCCAACGGCACCTGGCTGCACCTGTGGGAGGATGTGGGCGGCACCTCTCAGATGTGGACCGTTCAGCCCACCCCGGAAGGAACTGTGCGCCTGCGCTCTTCCTGGGCAGGCGGCAAGTGCGTGGACACCGTTGGCATGGGCGCTGCGGTTGGCACCGTGCTGCAGATCTGGCAGGAGGTGTCCGGCGCAGATGATCAGCTGTGGACCATTTCCGAGGTGAAGGAGCGCGCAAAGCGTGCCGCAAAGAAGGCCGAGGAACCTGCTGTGGAGGCTGCCGCTGAAGCTGCACCCGCTGCAGAAAAGGCACCGGCCAAGAAGACTGCGGCCCGCAAGCCCCGCACCACCAAAAAGGCGGCTGCCGCCAAGGCAGAAGCTGCAGAAGAGGGGAAGGCAGAGACCGCAGCACCGGCAGAAAAGTCCGCAAAGCCTGCCCGTAAGACCGCCGCAAAAAAGACCGCCGCCAAGGCTGCCGAAAAAGCAGAGCCTGCAAAGGCAGAAGCACCTGCAGAGGAAAAGCCCGCTGCGGAGAAGCCCAAGCGCAAGTGCGCACCCCGCAAGAAGAAGGAGACGGTCTGATCTCGTTCTGTTGACCTGTTAAAATGAAAGCGCCCGCCGGAGGTCCAGCCCTGCCCGGCGGGCGCTTTTGGTTATTCTGGAAGCTGCTTTAAAACAAAGCGGTTTTTATCAAATTCCAGCAAACCTTCGTCCCGCATTTTGCACAGCTCTTTGGAGAGGGCGCTGCGGTCCAGATTGAGGTAGTCGGCCATCTGCTGGCGGTTGAAGGGCACCTCGAACTCCATCCTGCCGCAGCGTGCTGCCTGTGCGGAAAAATAGGTCAGCAGCCGTCCGCGCACAGTCTTGGGCGTTGTGCAGAAGATGCGCTGCGAAAGGCTGAGGTTCTTGCGCATGGATACCGCCAGCAGGCGGCGCAGCAGCTTGTCTTTCAGCGCTGGCTCGATCCGCGCATCGGTAAGGGCGGCAGTGTGCAGGAACAGTATTTCGCAATGTTCGGCCGCAACAGCATCCACCATCAAGGCCTCGCCGCAAAAGGCGTAGGTCTCGGCAAAGGCCTGCCCGGCACCTACGCTGCTCAGGATGCTTTTGGTGCCCCAGAGATCCAGATTTTCAATGTGCACGGAACCACGCAGCACAATGCCGATCTCCCGCACGCAGCTTCCGGCGCGGAAGATGACCTCGTGCTTTGCAAACTGCCGGGTGCGCAGGTGCCCGGCAGCGGCAAGGGTATCCAGCTCGGCTTCTGAAAGATCCTGAAACAGGGGCGACGCGATCTTTTTCATAAAAATCCTCTTTCTGTGGTTATAACAACCGAAAGCACGGTCTGATTATAGTATACTCAGAACATCAAAGCAAGGAGGATTTTCCCATGATCCGCAAAATCATTCATATAGACGAAGAAAAATGCAACGGCTGCGGTGCCTGCGTCACCGCCTGCCACGAGGGTGCCATCGGCCTTGTGAACGGCAAGGCCAAGCTGATGCGGGACGACTACTGCGACGGCTTTGGCGACTGCCTGCCCGGATGCCCCACCGGTGCCATCACCTTTACCGAGCGCGAAGCCGCCGCTTATGACGAGCAGGCTGTGCTGGAAAACAAGCAGAAAAAGGCCGCTGCCGCCCAGCAGCAGGCACAGCCCGCCGCACCGGCGTTCCATGGCTGCCCGGGCAGCATGATGAAACAGTTCCACCGTGAGCAGACCGCACCTGCCGCAGCCGCAGTGCCTATGCAGTCCCAGCTGGCACAGTGGCCTTGCCAGATCAAGCTGGTGCCGGTGAACGCGCCCTACTTTGACGGTGCCAAGCTGCTGATCGCCGCCGACTGCACTGCCTATGCCTATGCCAATATCCACGAGGAGTTCATGAGGGGCCATGTGACCATCATCGGCTGCCCGAAGCTGGATGCTGTGGATTACAGCGAAAAGCTGACCGAGATCATCCGCAGCAATGATATCAAGAGCGTGACCGTGCTGCGCATGGAGGTGCCCTGCTGCGGCGGGCTGGAGCACGCTGCCATCACTGCTCTGAAGAACAGCGGCAAGTTCATCCCGTGGAATGTAGTCACCTTCTCCACCGATGGCCGCATCCTCGACCGGTAAAATGACAGAACAAAAGCCAGAAACGACTGCTGCCGTTTCTGGCTTTTGATGTTTGCGGAAAGATCAGCCCGCGTTCTGTACGCTGTTGGCAGCGGTCTGCACGAACTGCAGCACGCTCTGGATGGTATCGCGGATCTGCACCAGCGTCTGGATGTCTTCGTCCTTCATGCGGGATGTGGGCGCAGTGAGTACCACGGTCTGGGCACTCACGGTGCCAGTGAGCTGGATGCTGACCCCGTGTTCCGGGATGGTGAGCAGGATGTGCACCGGGATGGCATCCGCAAAGAACCTGCTCTTTTCCAACCCGATAACAAGTACCGGTGCATTGGCGCTGGCATCACCGGTATCCAGCTGAAAATAAAGGTAGCCGTCCTTTGCGTTTTCCGGCTGTACGCGCTGCAGCTTTTTCTGCGGCAGCTCAAACTCGGTCATGTCCTGCAGGCTGGTGGCTGTGGTGTCCACACCCAGCAGGCTTGCCAGCTGGGCCTGCGAGATATAACTGCCAAGGCTCCAGTCCGGCAGCAGAAGGCTCGCCAGCGGGTAGCTGCCGGTGATGGAAGAGCGGATATTTTTGTACAGCTGCCCGGCATCGTATAAGGTCTCGCTGCTGCTGATATACACCCGGGTGAGCGGGCCTGCCGGGATAACGGCATCCGGGGCCGAGATGCTCAGCTGCAGTGCGTCCGGCGCATACAGGCCGTTGACGGTGCCCTTGGTGGAGCCTGTCTTTTGCAGGATGGTGTAAAGGGCAGGGGAATCGGCTGTGGATGTGATCTCATAATCAAAGGTAAAGGCCGCGCCTGCCTGCAGCACTTTCACCCGGCGGGCTACCAGACTGTACCCGGTTACAGCGGCCACGACTGCAAGCAGTACAAGAATGAGCACTGCGATCAGGATCACATAGCCCGCGCCGTGCTTTTTTCGTTTGGAAGATGCCATAAAAAAATCCTCCCTCAGATGTTTTATTCAGCATAGCGGAACAGCGGACAAAAGTCAAGGCGGAACAGAGAAGCGCTGAAAAAACAAAAAATCCGAAACCGTAAGGTTTCGGATTTCTGGCGGAAAGATGGGGATTCGAACCCCAGAACGCTTTTGACACGTTACACGATTT
>ENA-OVFR01001793-OVFR01001793.1-human-gut-metagenome-genome-assembly--contig:-NODE-1793-length-10394-cov-3.459039_pt1 | contig 10394 bp, 9 predicted proteins | sample MGYA00237762_ERZ505403 | MGnify/ENA primary metagenome ERZ505403 (study PRJEB26158, sample SAMN06016376) | human gut metagenome | biome: human gut; feature: ankylosing spondylitis patient; material... | reverse complement strand
AAAACGCTTCATGCTCACGAAGCCGATCGATTCCCGAGTCCGAATCTTCATACTCTTTGTGAATGGATCAAAAGCAATAGACGTATACGCACCCCATTGATTCGCCGCGACTTTCTTAAACGGGGAACAGAAAGTCGCCAAACTCGAGGACTCGACGACTTCGTTGAGGTGAGCTGGGAGACGGCATTAGCACTAGCAGCCCGTGAAATTAATCGGGTATACGACCAAAAAGGTCCCTCTGCAGTTTATGGCAAATCATCGGGTTGGAAGTCTTGCGGCCTTGTTCATAGTTCTATTCATTTGGTTCGTAGACTTTTAGCTCTTCGTGGCGGCTTCGTTCCTGTTTGCGGCACGTACTCAACCGGAGCAATTTCAACCATCCTTCCATATGTGATTGGTTTAAGTGATCCACCGGCAGAACCTTGGAAAGACATTCTTGAGAATGCAACATGCGTCGTATTTTGGGGAGCAGATCCTCTCGTTACGAATGATGTCGACTGGGCTTGTCCCCTGCACGAAGGACAGGCCGCTTTGTCTGCACTCAGATCGCTCGGTACGAAATCAATTTTCATCAATCCAATCCGAGGTGAAACAGCCAAATACCTCAACAGCCGTTGGATTTCTGTTTTTCCTGGGAGCGATTGTGCATTGATGCTTGCCCTCATGCACGTACTGCTTACCCGAGATCTTGTGGATTTGAATTTGTGTCATCGTCTAGCCTACGGTGTGGACACATTCATTGACTATGTTTTGGGACACAACGACGGACAACCGAAAACACCACTGTGGGCTGAAGGCATCACTCATATTGCCGCAGCGGATATAGAAGCGTTGGCTCTGGAACTCAGTCGCGAGAAAACCATGCTTTGTTTTGGATGGGGACCTCAAAGAGCGCGTTTCGGCGAACAGTTCCATTTCATGGCCTTCGCCCTGGCCTTATTTTTAGGTCAAATCGGTTTACCTGGCTGTGGAATCAGCTCGCATCATCACTACTGTGACGGCGGAGACCTGATATGCGCCCCGACACTTCCCAATCCAATTTCGAGCAAAGTTCACTCGTTGTATCCTCTTGTCGGAACTAACACAAACGAGATGGAAGCAATCCCTGTCTCTCGACTGGCTGACATGTTGGCTCATCCGGGAAAGACTATCGAATATGAAGGCAGGCAAATTCGATATCCCGACATTGATTTGATCGTTTGGGCCGGCGGCAATCCCTTTTCTCACCAACCCGACCTCAATCTTCTAGAAAAAGGTTGGCAAAAACCAAGCGCAGTCATCGTATGCGACACACACATGACTCCTACAGCGCAACGCGCTGACATTGTCTTGCCTGCTTGTTCAAGTTTCGAAAGAAACGACATCACGTCGCTTGGAACATATGCCAACAGAGGCATGGCGGCCATGCATCAAATCATGAAGCCGATCGGATTGTCCCGAAGTGATTACGATATCTTTTGCGAATTAGCCTCATTGCTCGATCTTGAGTCTGCATTCAGTCAAAATCGTTCTGAAGCCGATTGGATCTACCACTTCTATAACCTTAGCTCAACTAACAGCAACCTCCAACCTCCTCCGTTTGAGGAATTCTGGCAAAAAGGACTTCTGCTTTTTGAGCCGTTACCACAGGATCCTGCGCGGTGTTTCTGGCGTCGCTTTCGCGATGACCCCAAAACTTTTGCACTGCCAACTCCAAGTGGAAAAATCGAAATCGTCAGCAATCGTCTTCGTGCGCTTCACAACGAGGATGCGCCAGAACATCCAACCTACATTCCCAACGACTTAAAAGATGCTCAAAACCACCCTTTCAGGCTCCTAAGTATCAAAAGTCGTCATCGTCTCCATTCTCAGCTCGACAGTATTTCATCGTTAGCCAAAGTTAATGGTGTTGAAATTTGCACGATCAATACGCATGACGCATCAACTCTCGGAATTTCCCAGGGAGACATTATCTTCTTGCACAACAGCAGAGGCAAAGTAAAAGCCATCGCTAGAGTCGATGACGATGTTATGCCAGGTTGTGTAGCCATTGCTCATGGCTCATGGCTTAACAAATCTTCTCTAGGGGTGGATCTAGGCTGTGCCTCCAACACTCTTATCCCCGAAACGCCTACTTCCCGACTTGGCTGTGCCAATATCGCATCAGGCACTGGGGTATCTATAACTGTCGCACGAATAGCACAGTAATCAGCACAGTCGGCTCCCACAAAAATAACAGAACCTCTCACTTCAACCCTTTTTACCCCGATACCGCAGAAATGACAACCCAAAAATCACACCTGTTGCCAATCTTTTCACCTCTGCCTGTTAGTTTCGTAAAGGGCGATGGGCTTTGGTTAACCGATACCACAGGCGAACGTTATCTAGACGGATTTGCCGGCATTGCGGTTAATGCAGTCGGACACAACCATCCTCGTCTCGTAGAGGCTTTGCAACATCAGATTAGCAAACTGATCCACGTATCTAATTACTTCCAAATCAAACAGCAGGAACAAGTCGCTGCCAAACTCTGTGAAAAAAGTGGTTTGCGCGGTTGTTTTTTTCTGCAATTCCGGTATGGAAGCCAATGAAGCGGCAATCAAACTTGCTCGCAAATATGGGTGAATTAGGGAACTGAAAATGGTACGGGAGTCGACAGAGATGGAACGATCAATTGGATCAAATCCGCGGCGCCAGTCGATTCCAGCCGAACGACCGGCGACTTCAGACCGAACGACAGTCGACAAGAACGAACCGCTCCCCAAAAATTCTCTTCCATTTCCCGCACTTAGCTTCCGAGGTGACTCCAATCGAACGGGAGTCGACGAACATCGAACGCGCGCCGCCTTGCGGAGAACGCTAATCTCTGCTGAATAAACGCATGTCGACTCAGACGGAACGTTCGGCTCTAGTGATAGAACGCCCCACGCCCTCGATCGAACGGTCATCTCCCTTGACAGGCCACTACTCGCTTTCAATCGCACGCTCGGCGATTTCAAGTCGAACGATTGTCGCCGGTCGCCAAATTTGGAACGTTGGCTTGCGGCGCCTCGGATCGAACGCGAGTCGAAGCCACAGCGAACGGCAGTCGCCTTCGGAGTGGACGTCTTGTAGCGTATATACGCTGAGAAGGTATGCAACGAGTCTTAGCTGATAGGATGAATTAACCCTTTGTTCGCAAAGGGGATTTTTCTCATCAACCCAATAGGAGTAAGACTCTTATGCATACATTCGACGTGCAAGAGATTCTGCGCCGGACGCTAAGCGGTGCCTCGAGGCAAGTCCCTCTCTGTCAAAATACTTCCTAATTGTTAATCAGGAGGGCACGGAGACAGACAAATGGGTAGCCCCTATCCTCTCGAAAAGAAAAATCAAATCCTCGGAAGAATCCTTTCAAAAGAAATCACAGTCGCACAGACGCACCGCAAGTATGGGATTGCAGAAAGCTGTCTGTACCACTGGTTGAAGGCAGTCAAAACTTCAGGAGCGCAACCCGCACAACGCGCTCAGTCCGCTCCTTTGCCGCGCGGTATGAATCTTCGAGCGGCAATCGTTGCCGAAGGGTATTGCCAAGAGGTTGGTTTTGATTCCCCGGTGGCCGGTAAATACTGTCGAGCCAAAGGCATAACTCTGGAAGAGATCAAGCGCTTTAGCGCCTGGCTTGCGCAGCACGATGGCGATGTCGTGCTTTCTGCAAGCGCACGGGCTCGCGAGCAAGAGCTGATCAACAAGGTCTCTGAGCTCAACGAAGAGCACAAACAACAAAACCGAGAGCTGCAGCGCAAAGAAAAGGCACTGGCAGAAGCCGCGGCTTTGTTGGTGTTGACAAAAAAAGCGCAGGCGATCTGGGGGGACAAGGAAAAATGATCAGCGCCCGGAATCGCCGTAAAGCTGTGGAGCTGGTCACGGAAGCTGTTGCGGCCGGTGCACGTGCTGTCGAGGCATGCAAATGCTTGGGCATTGCCTTCAGCAGTTACCTCAAGTGGCGTGATTGCCCGGAAAACGAGGACCAGCGTCCGAAGCGCGAATTTGCAGCCAACCCGCGGGCGCTGTCATCAGAGGAACGCCAGGTCGTGTACGAGCGTTATTGCCAGCCCGATGTCTGCGATTTGAGTGTCCGACAGGCCTTCTATGCCTTGCTGGACAAGGACGAGTATCTGGCCTCCGAGTCAACGGTGTACTGTGTTCTGCGCCGTTTCAAGGCCAATGCGCGCCGTGACGGAGTTCGCTCCGCTATCAAGCGGCACAAGCCGACAAGCTACGAAGCGACAGGGCCCAATCAAGTTTGGACGTGGGATATCACGTATTTGCGAGACGCAGAGCACTCAACGCGCTTCTACTACGCTTTCGCGGTGATCGACATCTATAGCCGCTACATGGTGCACTACGACGTCTTCGAGGCCGAGGCGGCCCAAAACGCAGTGCGCTTTCTAAGCGAGGCAATGGATAAGCACTACATACGACCTCGTTGTTTGGTTTTGCACTCAGACAACGGCGCGGCTATGAAGGCCGCTGAAGCCTTAGGGTTGCTGGCGGTGCGCGGCGTGGAGTTCTCTCACAGTCGGCCTCGGGTCAGCAACGATAACCCCTACAGCGAGTCGCTGTTCAAAACCATGAAGTACACTGGCCACATGGGTAAACGCAACTATCACAGCCTTGAGGAATGCAAAAAGGGATTGGCTGCATTTGCGCAGAAGTACAACGAGCAATGGGTGCCAGCGGCATTAACAACGTAACCCCGTGGGCGCGTTTTAGTGGCGCGGATGCAGCGATTTGCGAGGCACGACGCGTGATGCTCGAGAAGGCCAGACAACAGCATCCGGAACGATGGATTGGCGGTCGAGTGATGAGGTGCGAGGCCGCCGGAAGCCAGTGGTTGAATCCGGATAGACAGATTACTTCATTGAAAGTTGCTGCCTAAATCAACAACAAGCAGAAAGACTCCTCATTGAATTTTTTGAAGTACCTTGACAGATACCGAAGCTGACCGATGAATGGATTCGGAGACGAATCCGACAATTGCTGTGGAAGACTTGGAAACGGGTCAGGACGAGGTATGCAGCGCTGAGGAAGCTCGGATGCACGCACAGACAGGCGATCCAATGGGCGAATACTCGAAAGAGCTATTGGCGCATTGCGCACAGCCACATTCTGTCCACGACTCTGTCCAACGACTTTCTGAAAACCCAAGGCTGGAGTTGGCTCGGTCTAACACGAGTTGACGGGTATAGAGGTTAAACTATGGAAACCGCCGTAAAACGCCTCGCGAGGGGCGCCTACCAGATCGGTACGGGCGGTGGTGTGAGAGGTCGGCAGGTGAATTAATCACCTACCACCTACTCGATTGGTAATCGAGGTTCAGGTTATTTCGTACCGGTCGAGCCGAAACCGCCTTCTCCGCGCGAACTTGCTTCAAAATCAGTCACAAGTTCAAACTCGGGTTGCACGACAGGCAGCACCACCAACTGTGCCAGACGCTCGAAAGGTTCCAGAACAAAAGGCTCTTTGCCACGGTTCCAGGTGCTGATCATCAGTTCGCCCTGATAGTCGGAATCAATCAGACCCACCAGATTTCCGAGGACAATGCCCTTTTTATGGCCCATTCCGCTGCGGGGAATAATGACGGCGGCGTAATTGGGATCACCGATATGGATCGCCAGGCCGGTCTTTACGAGGACCGTTTCATCGGGATTGATCGTGAGCGGCTCATCGAGAAGGGCGCGAAGATCGAGGCCGGCGGAGCCCGGCGTTGCATAGCGCGGAAGGTGTTCGCGGATGCGTTCGTCAAGGACCTTGAGTGCAATTTTCATTTTTTCTTACTGGTTGTTGGGTTGTTCAGCTTTTTCAAGCCGTTTGAGCCGCTCAAGCTTCTGATGCTGTGAGAGCGCGCAAACAAGACCAGCGAATGTTACAGACATTCCCATGGGAATCCCGCTTGATTTTTTTGCGGTTTTAAAAGAGAGGCACCGAATCCTGCATTTTTTCCTGTACCTTGCTTCACTTTGAGCGAAACTTCCCCAGAGGCTGACCATTATAGGTATAGGTGCTGAAAATCGAGGGGGAGAGAGAATCTGCTCTACTTTCCAAGGAGACGATGTCTAGCAGATTCAATCAAAAGGCTGCTCCGTTGTAATGAGAGAATGCAAGCGATGCTTACCAGCACATTTCCCAGAGAAATTTGGTCTTAAAAGTTCAAAAAAAAGAAGCCGCAACTTCCTCGCGAGCTAGCGTGCTGGGTGAAGCGATTCTGACAACAGCCATGTTGGACAGACTGTTGCATCACAGTGAAATTAGCTTGATCCGAGGTGACGGCTACCGTTTTTTGAAGAAACGAAAGGAAGGACTTTTAACCTCATCCATGGCTGTTGGCACTGATTGATTAACAATCAGGAGATCAATTTAAACGACGTTTTTCGAAAGGAGCAGGCGGACATCTGGTCCTGCTCAGAGACTAAGCGGCCCTTGACACCAGCCTTGCCGTCTTCATCGGAGACGTAGGCGGCTATGCGACTTTCGATGATCTTTCCATCGTGTCGGATGCACGAAATGGTTTCGTCTCAAATCTGGGCGCGTTCGCTTGCAAGTTTGCCGTGGCTACTTGACAGAAGGAAGCACTCACGGATGTCGCTCGTGTAGCGGTTGGGCAAAATCGCCGACTTCGAGAGTCGAATCAGAGCGGGCGTGGGGCTTTCAAACGAACCCTTGCCGGTCGGATAGTCCGCGCCGGTGATGATGGTTCCGGTGAGAATCGAGCCCGCCGGAATGTAGAAGTCCATCTCGCTCTTCTTCTTTTTCTTCGAGGCGGGTTTTGTCTGCGCCGTTTCGTCAACGGGTTCTTCCACGACCGAAATCGTGAGCTTTGCGCGAGGTTTGCCCGGATCGTCCGCAGGGCGATCAAAGATGTTTCCGGAGACGTATTCCGCGGGTTCGTGGGCCGAAGCAGAATCGTCGGGCGTTGTGCCCGAGCCGCGGTTGACCTTGCCTTTGGCTTTGCCCCTGGCGTCATCAGCTGCCGCGGCGCGGTTGTTGGCGTTGAGAGCCGCTTTGAGCTGCTGCATTTCGCTTGTGAGCGCATCGAACCGTTCGCGCCAAGCCTTGTCGCGGCCCTCTTCGTTTTTCATGGCGTCGCGTTCGGTCTGCATGGCCTGCACGCGGTTTTCGAGCTGCCGGATCTTGCTTTCGGCGTGGCTCAACTGGCCTGAGAGGTTGTCCAGACCGATGCGCACGTTGGGCGTATCGGTGAGAACGGAGACTTCCTTGTCAACTTTGGGACGGTACGTATGATCTTTATCGTCGCCCGTATCAAGCGTGAGGTACAGGGTGCCGACAAACAATGCGACGGCAAGACCCACGACGATCATCCACTTTTGCTGCGGCTTGATGGAGGCCGTAATGTTGTTCAGATTCATGTCGCGCCTCCGCCTTATCGGTACTCACGTTCGATGAGGGGCTTGCGCACACGCTCGACATCCGGCTCTTCGTTGCCTTTTTTGGCAGCCAGATAGATTTCGGTTTTCTGGCCCGGACGCAGAACTTTGAGCGGCCAAGAGGCGACGGCAGCCGTTTGCCATGAACCGCAGTTGAGTTCCAGGAACTCAACCGGACGATCTGAGACGTTTTCAATCACGCCGACGTAGAAGTTGAGATTGTAGCCCTCAAGGGTTTGGCCGGGACGGAAGGTGAATTTCAGACCCGACTGCTTGCAGGTCGGGATTCGGTCGTGGCGCACCGTTTTGCGCATTGAGTAGCCGTCCGGAACCTGGCCCAAGGCGATCATGCGCATGGCCGACTTGATGGTTTCAATGTAGAGCTGGCCTTCTTCCCATTGACGCGCCGTTTCAAGATTGGCGGCTTCCGTATTGCCGCGCAGTTCGCCCATCACCTTGTCGGGGAAGTTGAATGTCACCTGACGAGGCGGAATGGCCAGCGGAATCATCGTCACGGAAAAAGCGATCTTTTCGTTGCCGCGTTCCGTGATGAATGTCGTGACGGCTTGGCGAGCATCGGTTGTGACGTAAACGACGCCGTTGCGAACACACAGTTCGCCGCATTCGCCTTTTTTGGTGCCCCGGATAAGGACGATGAAATCACCTGCGGGTTTTTTAAGGGCGTGATGAGGCGGTTGGGGTGCTCGCGTGAGATCGGAATGAAGACGTTCTCGCCCGGATTGACGCGAATCACGTTGGACTTGTTGATGCGAACCGGGTTACTCGAGCCCGATGACGGGTTCTGGCTTTGTTCGGCCACGTCGGCAAGCTGTGCAGCAGCACGAGCCCGTTCTTCAGTCGTTGCCGTGTTGCGCAGGCTCGAAGCGTCAACCTTCAGTTCGGAAACATCCTTTTGAACGTCGGTCCGTGCCTTGGCTTCGGGTTGAGCTTTGGGTTGGGCCTGTGTCTGAGCCTTTGTCGGCTGGCCGTCGTTGGGACGGTGAAAGCGGGCGGCGTTTTCAGGAGCCGCATTGACGGTCAGACTGAGGGCGGCAATAACGGCGGTCGCCACCGTTTTGTTGATCAATTGCATGACTGCTTACTCCAATCTGGTAGCGGATTCGTCGGTTATGCTGGTGTTGGCCGTGTCGTTGGCGTAGCGCGACTCTTTCTTTTCTCGTTCGCGTTCACGGGCCAGTTCGCTGCGCTCTTTCTGGTCTTGTGCTTCCAGAACGTCGCGGGTGCCGGCAGTGCCCTGATAGGTGTCCAGGCTCAGAATCACCGGCGCGTAGTTGTCGATCTTCAAAAGGAACTCGTAGGTGCGTTCCTGGCGCTTTTCGTTGGATAAGCTCGAGCCTTCGCGCGTGAAGGAGTAGCCGGTGACAAACACCTTTCCGGTGCTTTTTTCGTAGGTCACGCGGCGCGGCTCAAATCGAATGGCGATGCGCTGCTCTTTGAGTGTGCGGGCATTGGCGTCAAGGGAGTCCATGACACGGTGGTAGATCTTCGGATCGAGAAGCGGGGCCAGACGATCGTAGATGAAGTCAACGTTTGCCAGAGTGACGTTGCCGAGCAGCTGCGCCAGAGCAAAGCCCCAGCTTTTTAGGTAAGAACGTGAGGCAGCGTTGCGAGTGACCTGAGCGTCGACCGTCAGCGTCCAGGGGTTGATAGTCACGATTTGAGGGCGATTGGCTATCGTGAAGACGCAGAAGAAAACGATGATCAGTAGCCCGAAGATCACCGCACGGGAAAATCGCGCTTCGATCTGAAGTCCTTGAAAGCTTTTCAGGTATTTCTTGAGTTCCATGACGAGAAATCAGGGGAAGAGGATGCGGATGTACGGATTGATGAAGGAGGGAGAGCGCGTGAAGCCGAAGCCGTACCAGTAGAGGAGGTGGTACAGGTAGCCGTCGGCGTGCTGGTCGCGGAACTTCTCGTAGAAGTGACTCACGACAAAGCCGATGACGGTTGCGATGAAGATGTGGCCCATCAAAATGCCGACGTCCAGACCGAGCAGAATCGGCATGATTTCGTCGACGGCCCACAGCAAAAAATGCGGCGGTTCGTCGGCGTAAATGGGAATCTCGACTTCAATGGCCATAAACGCTTTGCTCCTTGACAAGTGACTGGTGCGCAGGCGTTTCGGCCTTGAGGTTCAAGGCGTTCACGCACGCGATACCGCATGGTGCAAAGCGAGGTCAGGGCGACTCCCTGCGTTTTTCGGTGGGCGGACGAAAAGCGGGCGGATGAAGAGGAGTGGGTGAAAAAAGGGGATTGAGGAGAGGAAAAAAGAGACAGGTGGGTTTTTCACAAAACTGTGGAAAAAAGTTGCGAAAAACGTAGAAAGTCTTTCGACTTCAGAGAGTTAATGGTGTGCCCAAAAAATGGGCAGGTAGATGTGTGAGTGGGGAGGGCGAGAGGAGAAGACCAAAAGTTTTGGATTGGCTTTATTTGAGGTGTACTGTGTTTGCAATTAGGTTTGATGAGACCCGTGCATCTAATAAAAAAGGATCCGGAGCTGGTGTCCGAATCCTTGATAAGGTCAGAAGGATTTGCCGATGTCAAAGAATGTATTCGCCGCTAACTTGAGCTTTTTGGAGCTTGCCAGACGGAGTGCTTTAAGCGGTGACTCGGAAATATCTTCAATGCGTTCGCAATTGAATGAGATCTACGAGAAGTGTCATCTTTCGATTGACGTGAGTTTTCCTACCATCTTTGATGTCTATTGCGATCTTCACGAGCGGGGAGCTGTGGCCAATCGAGAAGTTGCGAAATACCTTAAAGCGGCGATTGACTTTATCGGACTTGAGCGTCAACAGAGAATCGAAACAGAGAAAGACTATCTCAAGACCATCAAGGAAGAAGTGGAGTCTTGGGCGAGAGACTACGCGCTTGGGTTGTCGAATTGCATCGCAGCTCGCTTATTCCTTGAAGACAGTTTGGGCAAAGGTAACGAACTTAAACAAGAACTTATTTTCAAAGCCTATA
>ENA-OVFR01001781-OVFR01001781.1-human-gut-metagenome-genome-assembly--contig:-NODE-1781-length-10447-cov-3.233256_pt1 | contig 10447 bp, 7 predicted proteins | sample MGYA00237762_ERZ505403 | MGnify/ENA primary metagenome ERZ505403 (study PRJEB26158, sample SAMN06016376) | human gut metagenome | biome: human gut; feature: ankylosing spondylitis patient; material... | reverse complement strand
TCAATTGTGCATTGAAACAAAGAGCAGTGGTACCACTGCTCTTTGTTTCAATTGTGCATTGAAACAAAGAGGTCTGTACAATGGGAAAGGAGGAGAAAATGAGGAGGATAAGCTGTTTTTTACTAATGCTTGCCCTGCTGCTGACAACGGCCGTTGTTGCGTGGGGGACAGTGCCGACTGATGGGGAGGTGACTCCGAGTTTGGTGAATGTGTCTCGATCCAAGACAGCCACCGTACTGGATAAGGACTATCGGTCCACCGTTACGTTGTCGCTTCCCAGCGCAGAGGAAAAACTGGCCAGCGATGTGGTCTTTGTGCTGGACAAATCTACAAGCGCAGAATTGGAGAATAAGGCGTTAGCGCTTCTTGCCGACCTGAAGGAAGAGGTGAGGGAACGCGGTGTGATGGTCAAGGTCGGCGTTGTTATTTTCAATCGGGAGGCAAATGTTGCGTTCCCGCTTACGGAGCTTACAGAGGGAAACTATGATACCATTGCGGCTGCGATAAGGAAAACTATATCCAGCGGCAGCAATACGCATGCGGGACTTCTTGCGGGCAAGAAAATGCTCGATGGCGATACGGCGGTCGAGCCGCACCGCAAGCATCTGATATTTGTCAGTAACGGCGTTACCTATCAGTTCTGCAAGGAGGATGATCATACTACCCCGTATACGCGCAGCTTTGATGGTAGACTAATCTCGAATGGTGTTAACCAGTGCGGTACGCTAAGTGAGTTGAACGTACAGTACGGGTACAGTGACGAAGAGGCAGGAACGTTTATTCCCAAGGGCTGCATCAATGACTGGATGAGCGATATTGCCCGAAGAATGGGGACAGACAATGACAACGAGGATTGGGACTACCAATATACTGGGCAGGCTCCGACCAATGATAGCAAACTGCTGCAGAACAAGGAAAACGTTTCAAATGTGGAGAAAGCCCTGCACCTGACAGAGAGTACCTACAAAGCGATGCAGGAGAGGGGCTATCAGTGCCATGCCGTGTTGGCAAGGGAAACACGGCAGTGGGGTACCGCCTTTATGGACAGACTGGCGGGAGGGAGAGCAGTCGCTTTTGACTCAATCCAACATAAAGTCCTCTACGCTGTTGATAAGGGTTCCGCTGTGGAGGATACTGTCGGCAAGAGTTTCGATCTCGTTCCCGGCACGTTTTGTCTCACCGTTGGCGGGCAAGAACTGCAATATGAGCAGGATAGAAATGTGACCTACTTCGGCGGCGACCAGAATGAGAGGAATTACCGCTTCAAGATAGAGTACAACGGTGCCGCCGACAGCTTCACATGGGAAATCAACGAACCGGTCTCCAACTTTGCCCCGGTCAAGCTTTCCTACACTGTAAAGCTCGCCGGTACGCCCGCCGCCGGCACCCACGGTGTGATGGATCTGAATGGGGACGGTTATGTGGATGACACCACCACACTCGTAGACGTGTCAAAGGCGCTTTATACCAATGAGAGCGCGATCTTGACACCGGTAGCCACAGTCGGTGGGCAGGGTGAGGCTCTGGAGTTCCCCAAGCCCTCCGTGTCCTACACGGCGGCCGCCTATTACTACAGCGAGCCCCCTGCACCTGTGAAAAGGACGGTCAGCCCCACGACCTTTGACGCGGGAATTGCTGTATACGCTGAGGTCGCCGCCCTGTCGCTGGCCGGCGCGGTAAAGCTGTGCGGGAGGCGTGGCCGCCGCGATGCCTGAGAGGATATCCCTCCCACGGCTGATGTCTTCCACCCTGCACCGGCAGGGGAATACAGAGAGCACCCCGAAAGGGGTGCTCTCTGCGTCCGGCATTAATTTGCTGTTTATTTACGATTTTCCCTCTACCAAAGCGGTGCAAGATGTGGTATGATATTTAAGTAAGAGTATGACCCGGAGGGAGGTGCTGCTGTATGCGGCGTTTGAAACGGTATATCTGCCTGGTCGGGCTGCTGGCGCTGCTGGCAGCGGCATTGACTGGCTGCGGTTTCTCTGACGATTCGGTGGAGGAACTGTTTACCCTGCCGCGAATGGCGGAGGAGTACACCGGCCTGACCCAAGAGCTGGAGGCACTGATCACACAGGGTTATGAGTACGCCTCGCCTACCGGCGGGCGGAATATCCAGTCGGTGCAGATGGCTGACTTGGACGGCGACGGACAGCAGGAGGCCCTGGCCTTTTTCCGCATGAGCAGCGACGAAAAGCCGCTGAAAATATTTGTATTTAAGATCGAGGGCGACAGCTATGCCCGCTACTGCACCATCGAGAGCAGCGGCACCGCCATCGACAGCGTATACTATCAGGACCTGAACGGCGACGGCCGGCGTGAGCTGATCGTGGGCTGGCGTATCAGTGCCGAGGTGCAGACCGTGGCGGTGTACACCGTGGCGCGGGAGCCGGTGGCGCTGATGTCCAGCGGCTACACGCGCTTTACCATACAGGATCTGAATGGTGACGGTATCCCCAGCCTGCTGGTGCTTCGTACCGATGCGGACAGCCAGCCGGTGGCGGAATTCTACGGCTGGCAGGAGGAGCAGATGGGCGTGGCCTACCGCTGCGTGCTGTCCAGCACCATGGCTTCGGTGAACAGGGGTAGTCTGGTCAGCGGTCGGCTGGATGCCGACACGCCGGCGCTGTACATCACCGGTGTGGACGAGCAGGGTATGGCCGCCACGGATATTCTGATGTTCCGCCAGGATCTGGGGCTGGTGAATTTGGCACTCAGCGGCAGTAGTACTGGTGTGTCCAACGCCGTGTTCCCCTATCGCCAGCTGCTGCCTCAGGATATCAACGGCGACGGGATCATCGAGTTGCCCAGTCCGGACACCAGTTGGACAGCGGAGCAGACGGATGGTCTGGTCAGCTGGCTTTGCTGTGACGGCGACGGGCAGTTGTCCACCGTGGCCAAGACGTACCACAGCCTGTCCTGCGGGTGGTATTTCACCATACCGGAGAGCTGGTGGGACTGGAGCGTGGAGACCGCCACCACCAGCATCAGCAATGAAAATCAGTTCAGCCTGGCGATCAACGGGGATCCGGTGCTGAGCCTGTACACCATCACCGGTGAGAACCGGGAGAACCGCGGCCGCATGGGCAAAAGGGTGCTGCTGCGCCGCCAGACAGCCACCATCTACGCCGGCGAGCTGAATGACGCGGCGGCCTATTACGGCATGGATGAGGATCTGCTGCGCCGCAGCTTCAGCCTCATCGTAGGCAGCTGGAGCAACTGACAAGGAGGGACTGCCATGAAAAAGGTACTGGTACTGGAGGACGAGTCCAGCATCCGCAGCTTTATCGTTATCAATCTCCGCCGCGCCGGCTACGAGGTGGTGGAGGCGGAAACAGGCGAGGAGGCACTGGAAAAGCTGAAGATCCACAGCGATGTCCGGGTGGCGTTGCTGGACATTATGCTGCCTGGTATCGATGGGTTTGAGGTTTGCCGCCGTATCCGCGCCACCAACGCTGCCATCGGCATCATTATGCTTACCGCACGGTCCCAGGAAATGGACAAGGTGACGGGGCTGATGACCGGTGCCGACGACTATGTGACAAAGCCCTTCTCTCCGGCGGAGCTGACCGCCCGTGTGGACGCGCTGATGCGCCGATCCGGCGGCGGTGTCGTGGACGCCGGTGAGATCGACCAGCCGCCCTTCCTGCTGAACACCCGCAACCGTACCCTGGAGAAGAACGGCCAGCGGATCAAGCTCACCCAGGTGGAGTACGCCATCATGAAGATGTTTATGGAGAACCCTGGCAAGGCGCTCTCCCGCGAGGAGATCCTGGACTTGGTCTGGGGCCACGACTATTTCGGTGAGCTCAAGATCGTGGACGTGAATATCCGGCGCCTGCGGCTGAAGATCGAGGACAATGCCACGAACCCAACCTATATTACGACGATCTGGGGTTTCGGCTATAAATGGGGGCTGTGACAGCGGATCTTTTCCGCCAGTACTTCGTTGCAGCGGCTTGACGTACACACAGTACGCCTGCGCCGCTGTGGCTCGTCCTGGCAAAAAAGTCTCTCGCTGTCAGGCTTTGCGCCGCGCCCGTGGGTGCGCTATGCCTTATTTTGCGATGAAAGGAGATGAACGCCTTGGCAGGAAAGAAGCATAAAGTGCAGGGACTGCGCCGCCGGTGGCTCACCGGCAGCATGGGGCCGGTGCTGGTCATATTGCTGCTGGTGGGCGTGCTTATCTCCGTGGGTTTTGCCAGCAACTACTACAACAGTGCGCGCTCTACCCTGCGGGCCAAGGCCGCGGCGGGCGCGGACTATTTCAACACCTATGTGATGACCAGCTATCGGGAGTATTACCGCAGCGCGACGATCTACGCCGCCGCCTTTGACGACAGCGATAAGATCGAGCTGCAGTTCCTTAACAGCTCCGGCCGCGTGGAGGTCACGACCCGGGGCGTCACCACCGGCACCTACCCCAGCACGCCGGAAATACTGCGGGCGCTGGAAAGCGGCACGGTGCAGGACTACATCGGCCGTGACAGCGTCACCGGGGAGCGTATTCTGGCGGTGTCCGGCCTGCTGAAGTTCAACGGCCAGGTGGTGGGCGTTATGCGCTACGTTACCGCCATTGGGAACATCGACCGGCAGGTGCTGCTGACGGTCCTGCTGGTGGCCGGCGTCATGCTGGCGGTGGTAGGGTTGATCGTCATGTCCAGTATGATCTTCATCAACAATGTGGTGGCCCCCGTGTCCGCCGTGTCAGAGGCGGCCAAGCGTATCTCCGGCGGCAGCTACGGCGTGCAGATACCCAACAAGTACTCCGACGAAATGGGCGAGTTGGTGGACAACATCAACGATATGTCCCGCAAGATCGGCGAGAGCGAACGAATGAAGTCCGAGTTCATCTCCTCGGTGTCCCATGAGCTGCGGACACCACTGACGGCGATCAACGGGTGGGGTGAAACGCTGCTGGCAGATGAGTCCAACGACGTGCAGCAGATCAAGCGCGGCGTGCAGATCATGGTGAAGGAGTCCCGCCGTCTGACCAATATGGTGGAGGAACTGCTGCAATTTTCCCGCTTGGAGGATGGGCGCTTTACCTTGCAGGTGGAGGACACCGATCTGCAGGCGGAGTTGGAGGACGCGGTGTACAGCTACCGGGAGCTGTTTCGTCAGGACGGCATTGCGCTGGAGTATTCCAGTGATCGGGCGGAGTATGGCGAGGTCATCTCTGGTGACCCGGAACGCCTGAAGCAGGTATTCTGCAATCTGCTGGACAATGCGGCCAAGCACGGCGGCAGCGGCAAGCGCATCGCTGTGCATCTGAGCCAGCAGGAAGGGGAGTACGTGATCACTATCCGGGACTTCGGCCCCGGCATACCGGAGGCGGAGCTGCCCTATGTGAAGCAGAAGTTCTACAAGGGCTCATCCAAGGCCCGGGGCAGCGGCATCGGTCTGGCGGTCTGCGATGAGATCGTCCAGCGCCACGGCGGACGACTGGATATCGCCAACGCCGAGGGCGGCGGCACCGTAGTCACGGTGTATCTGCCGCTGAAAAAGCAGGCGGAACAGGAATTGTAAAAAAGAACAGAAAAACTCGAACAAGTGTTGCATTTTATTGCAAGCTGTGCTATGCTTGCGTCAGAAAGGAATTCAGCAGACCTATGGAAAAGAAAAAGGGCGCTTTCCGTACCAGTATCGGCGGACAGGCGCTGATCGAGGGAATACTTATGCGCGGCCCGGAGAAGGACGCAATCGTGGTCCGTTCACCGGAGGGCCTGGTCACCAAGGTGACCCAGCGCAAATTCGTCAAGGCCAACTACCCCATTCTGGGCGTTCCCATTCTGCGGGGCGCGGTGACGTTCATCGGCTCCATGATCACCGGCGTTAAGGCACTGATGTTCTCGGCGGATTATTTCCCGGAGGACGAGGATGCCAAGCCGGACAAGCTGGAGGAATGGCTCAACAAGCACGTGCCGGCGGAGAAGCTGCAATCGCTGCTGGTGGGCTTTTCAGTGGTGCTGAGCATCGGCTTGATGCTGGTGCTGTTCATGCTGCTGCCTACGTTTCTGGCGGGGCTGTTTCATGCCACGACCCCTGCACTCCATAACCTGATCGAGGGTGTGGTCAAGATCCTGGTGCTGCTGGCGTACATGATCCTCTGCTCCAGACAGAAGGACGTATACCGGGTGTTCTGCTACCACGGTGCGGAGCACAAGACCATTTTCTGCTATGAGGCGGGATTGCCGCTGACGGTGGAGAACGTTCGTATCCAGCCCCGGCACCACCCCCGCTGCGGTACCAGCTTCCTGTTTGTGGTCATCATCGTGTCCATCATTGTCTCCAGCCTGGTGTTTCCCTACATCAACTGGCAGAGCGTGTGGGTCCGTGTGGGCGTGAAGCTGCTGCTGCTGGTGCCCGTAGTGGGCATTACCTACGAGTTTAACCGCATGGTGGGGGCGCACGACAATGCGCTGACGCGCGTCCTCTCTGCCCCCGGTATGTGGCTGCAGAACTTTACGACCCATGAGCCGGACGACAGCATGATCGAGGTGGCGATCGAGGCCATGAAGCTGGTCATCCCGGAGGAGAAGGGTACCGACACCTGGTAAGCCGGGGTCGCGCGGCGGGGCGCAAAACAGCGGAGAGCGCCGAAAAATACCGAAGAAAGTGAAAACGGTACGTATTATGGCGATCACATATAACAATTTGTATTTGGACGTGCGGCAGCAATTCCTGCGGGCAGGACTGCCCGATCCCACGCTGGAGTCCCGGGAGTTGGTATGCTGCGCCTCCGGGAAGACCCGGGAGGCGTTGAGCCGGGATGGCCGGCTGTACGTGCCGGAGTCGGTGGAACAGCAGGTGCGCCGCCTGGCGGAGCGCCATCTGGCCGGCGAGCCGGTGGCGTACCTGATCGGCGAGTGGGAGTTCTACGGCCTGCCGCTGGATATCTCTGAGAGCGTGCTGATCCCCCGGCCGGACACCGAGGTATTGGTGGATCGGGCGCTGACGTACCTGAAGACCGTGGCCGAGCCCCGGGTGCTGGACCTGTGTGCAGGCTCGGGCTGTATCGGCTTGGCTCTGGCCAAAAACGCGCCGGAGAGCCATGTGGTGTTGGGCGAGCTGGACGAGGGCGCACTGCGTATCTGCCGCCAGAACATCCGCCGCAATGACCTGACCGGGCGGGTGGTGTCCCTGCAGCTGGACGCGCGGGGGAAGCCGCCGGCCCATCTGGGGGAGTTTGACTGCATCGTGTCCAATCCGCCCTATATCCCGGATGGAGATATCGCGGAGCTGGACGCATCTGTGCGGGACTACGAGCCTCATCTGGCGCTGCGGGGCGGCGCGGACGGGCTGGACTTCTATCGAGCGATCGCCGGACACTGGACGGCAGCGCTCCGCGTGGGCGGGCGGCTGCTGTTCGAGGTGGGTATCGGCCAGGCGGACGAGGTGCTGCGGATCATGCGGAGCGTGGGCTTCGGCGACCTGGAGATCACCCCGGATCTGAACGGTATTCCCCGGGTGGTGGAGGGTGTGCTGCACACGGAGCTTTGACAGCGTACGTTGACTGTCCGTTTTTTGGGACAGTTGGGGAGATATCTTAGATACATCAGAACTTGAGGAGGACGGAACTATGGCAGTCAAAAAGGAACCTGTCGCCCCGGCACCGGTGGTATCCGACAAAAAGAAGGCGCTGGAGACGGCCATGCAGCAGATCGAGAAGATGTACGGCAAGGGGTCGATCATGCGCTATGGTGCGGAGAGTACGCTGAATGTGGAGTCCATTCCTACCGGCTCACTGTCGCTGGATCTGGCGCTGGGTATCGGCGGCCTGCCCCGGGGCCGTATTGTGGAGATCTACGGACCGGAGTCCTCCGGTAAGACCACGCTGGCACTGCACGTGCTGGCCGAGGCCCAGAAAATGGGCGGCGAGGTAGCCTTTGTGGACGCGGAGCACGCTCTGGACCCCACCTATGCCAAGGCGCTGGGCGTTAACGTGGAGGATATGCTTATCTCCCAGCCGGACACCGGCGAGCAGGCGCTGGAGATCACCGAGGCCCTGGTCCGCAGCGGCGCCATCGACGTAGTGGTGGTGGACTCCGTGGCGGCGCTGGTGCCCCGGGCGGAGATCGAGGGCGAAATGGGCGACAGCTATGTGGGCCTTCACGCCCGGCTGATGAGCCAGGCCCTCCGGAAGCTCACCGGTGCGGTGGGCAAGACCAACACCATCGTCAACACGCTGACGACGGCGTTTTTCAACGAGCGCACGGTGCTTTTTTCCAGCTACAACAACCATCCCATTGACGGCGTTGTGGAAAAGCTGCAGGCCGTCACCTACCACGGCCAGACCGTGCCGTTCCCGATCCTGCGCCTTGGCAACAACGAGAAAACCGCCGAGGCCCTGCGCACCATCGACCAGCTGTTTGAGCAGTGCAAAAAAATCCCCGTACCGGAGCGGCTGCTGGACAAAAACCACGCGGACCGCACGGCCCGCGCCAAACAGCTGACCGCCCTGCTGGAACGGTATGAGCGCATCCTTGATTTGCGGGAGCGGCGGGAGACCATCCGGCGCCTGCTGGACGCCCGCGGCCAGATGAACTTCCAGTACGAGCTGCAGGCCGGGCAGCTGCCGCAGGTGAACCGTGAGCTGGCCGCCTACGGCAGCATCGACTCTGCCGACGCGCTGGCTCTGCTGGACCGCAACGAGGACGAGCTGCTGCGCTACCTCTACTACACCTCGGCCCGCTGCATCCGCCGGTTGGAGGAGCCGAAATACAACGATTTAATGAGCATCGTCCACAGCCCCGACACCGACAAGGAGCGGGTCACGCAGTTCAACAAGTACCTCTCGGAGCCGGAGAACCTGAAAAAGCTGCTGCGCGTCTTTCCCATTGTGGCCACGACCTGCATCTCCGCCCACCGCCTGGGCGACCCGGAGCCGAGCTTTGACATGGTCATCATGGACGAGGCCAGCCAGTGCAGCACGGCCATGTCTCTTGTGCCCATCCTGCGCGGGGCGTCGCTGATGCTTGTGGGCGACCCGCAGCAGCTCTCGCCTGTCATTCTGCTGGACCCCGCCGACAACCGCACGCTGCGCCGCCGCTACGGTGTCACGCAGGAGTACGATTACATCGAAAACTCGATCTACAAATGCTTTCTGGCCTGCGACGCCGTCAGCGACGAGACGCTGTTGAGCTACCACTACCGGTGCAGCCCCAAGATCATCGAGTTCAACAATCGCAAATACTACAACCACAAGCTGCACATTGCCAGCCGCGAGACCGACCCCACGCCGCTCGTCTATGTGGACGTGCCCAACGACACCACCGACGAGAAAAACACCGCCCCGCAGGAGGTGCGCCGCATCGAGGCATACCTGACCGCGCACCCGGACAAGCAGGTGGGCATCATCACGCCGTTTGCGAAGCAGCGCGCCGCCATCGAGGCCATGCTGCGCGCGAAGCACTTTGAGAACGCCGCCTGCGGCACGGTGCACGCCTTTCAGGGCGACGAGAAAGACGTGGTCATCTTCTCCCTGGCGCTGACCGACCAGACCCGCCCGCGCACCTACGACTGGCTGAAAACGAACAAGGAGCTCATCAACGTGGCGACCTCCCGCGCGCGGGAGCAGCTGGTCATCCTCTCGAATCAGGCCGCGCTGGACCGCCTGCACGCCGACAGCACCGACGACGATATTTATGAACTGGTGCAGTACGTGCGCAAAAACGGCCAGTCCGAGGTGACCGAGAAGCCCGCCGCCAGCCGTGCGCTGGGCATCAAGCCCTACAGCACCAAGACCGAGGATGCCTTTTTGGAAAATCTGAACCACGCGCTGGACAACGCCTTCCTCGACGGCAGCCGCTGCACGGTCCGCAAGGAGGTACCCATCGCCCAGGTGTTTGAGGATAATCCCGGCTGCGCCGACCTGTTCTACACGGGGCGGTTCGACTTCGTCGTCTACCAGCGGGAGGGCCGCCGCCTGATGCCGATTTTAGCCATCGAGCTGGATGGCCGCGAGCACCGCGACGACCCCGCCGTCCGGCGCCGTGACCGCAAGAAGGACCAGATCTGCCGCGAGCACGGCTTTGAGCTGATCCGCGTCGAGAACAGCTACGCGCGGCGGTATAATTATATCAAGAGTATTTTGATCAATTACTTCCGCAAGGTGTCGTAGCACCCGCAAGCGGGCTCTGCCCGCGCATCCCGGCGTAAAACCGAAAAGTCCTGCCTCCCTTTCCCGGAGACAGGACTTTTTCCTTTTTACCGCCAGTGAAACGTAACCATGCCGTAAATATAAATAAACAAAATTGCACCCGGCACAAAATACCTAAAAATCGGCTTCATCCAGGGGCGGACCTTCAGGCCCCTGCCGGTGTTGGCTTCGGCCACAAAATTGTCCCAGCCCCAGCCAAAGCGGTTGCAGCAGAACAGCGCCAGCACCAGCGACCCCAGCGGCAGCACATTGTTGCTGACGATGAAATCCCAGAAGTCCAGCCAC
>ENA-OVFR01001779-OVFR01001779.1-human-gut-metagenome-genome-assembly--contig:-NODE-1779-length-10455-cov-6.709712_pt1 | contig 10455 bp, 6 predicted proteins | sample MGYA00237762_ERZ505403 | MGnify/ENA primary metagenome ERZ505403 (study PRJEB26158, sample SAMN06016376) | human gut metagenome | biome: human gut; feature: ankylosing spondylitis patient; material... | reverse complement strand
AATCCGCCGACGTGAACCTTGTCAGGTCTGGCAGGCCCAGCCAGAACCAGTTCGTCTTGTACAGCCCCGCAGGCACCGCACAGAGCCGCCAATTCTCGAAGCCCAAATACCCTTCGGGCAGCTGGTTCGTCAGCGCAAACAGCGCCGCAGACGCCACCAGGCCCGCGCCTGCGGGCAGGCGCTGCAAAAGCGGATAGACCAGGCAGGTCAGCAGCACGGCGGCAACGTTCAGGTGCAGAACGCCGAACCAGATCGCCTCCGACGGCATGAACACCGCGGTCACAAACGTCAGCACAGCCGCGCAGCCCGCCACGATCAGCCCGTTCTTTGCGGGCCGCCTTGCCAGCGGGAAGCTGAACCCCGACAGCAGAATAAAGCTCCAACAAATATATTGCTGCCACACATGGCAGCCGGGGGCCCAGATGTTGTACCAGCTGCTTTCGTGGCCGAACACATACACCCAGTCGTACATGGCGTGGTAGGCCAGCATGTTCAGCAGCGCCAGCCCGCGCAGGGCGTCGGGCAGCCACATACGGCTGGGTTTGGTGCGCAGTACGGGCATTTTACCGCCTCTTTCCCAAAGATTTACTGTAACACTATTCTAGCACACCCGCGCGCGGCTTGCAATCGCGCGGGTTTTGCGGTACAATAAATCAGATAAGGGAGTGTGAAGGTATGAAGGACATCCGCCTTGTGGCGTTGGACCTCGACGGGACAGTTTTCAACGATAAAAAAGAGATCACCCCGCGCACGCTGGCGGCTATCCGCGCAGCCTGTGCACGCGGCGTGGCGGTGCTGCCCGCCACCGGGCGTACAGCCAGCGGCATCCCCGCGGCGTTTACGTCCATCCCCGGCGTGCGGTACGCGCTGACCTCCAACGGAGCAAGCGTCGTTGACCTGACAACGGGCGAGCAGCTGGTGAACCAGCCGTTCGGGACCGAGCAGGCATTGAAAATTTACGATCTTCTTGAGCAGGGCGGCGGCATGATGAGCATTTTCATCGGCGGCAAAAGCTACACGACCCGCGCAAACGCCGAGAACCACATGGACGTGGTGCCTGAAAACCTGAAAAGCTACTTCCGCACGACCCGCATTGAGGTAGACGACATGCACGCGACGCTGCGCACCCACGCGCACGAGATCGAAAAGTACAGCATGATCTACCACGACGAGGCCGAGCGCGACGCCGCCTGGCGTTCCATCGAGGCCGCCTGCCCCGGCGTGGAGTTGACGTCCAGCCTGCCCCGCAACATGGAGGTCAACGCCCCCGGCGTGACGAAGGGCAGCGGTCTGCTAGCGCTGGCGGCACACCTGGGCCTGACCCGCGCGCAGACGATGGCCGTGGGCGACTCCGGCAATGACCGCGCGATGATCGAAGCGGCGGGTCTGGGTGTGGCCATGGGCAACGCCACCGACGACATCAGGAAAATTGCCGATGCCACGACGGATGACAACAATCATGACGGTGTGGCAGCGGCTATGGAAAAATACGTATTGTAAAATAGCAATAAAATATACGAGAGGTAAATTTATGAAAAATGTTCTGGTTGGTCAGTCGGGCGGCCCGACTGCCGTCATCAACTCCAGTCTGGCGGGCGTCTATGAGACAGCCAAGGCCTGCGGCGCACCCCATGTCTACGGTATGCAGTACGGCATCGAGGGTCTGCTGGAGGAAAAGCTGGTGGATCTGGATGGCGTGCTGAGTGACAAGATGGATATTGAGCTGCTCAAGCGCACGCCGTCCAGCTTTTTGGGCAGCTGCCGCCACAAGCTGCCGGATCCCACCGTGGACGAGGCACCGTTCCTGCGGCTGTTTGAGCTGTTTGCCAAGTATGACATCGGCGCGGTGTTCTATATCGGCGGCAACGACTCGATGGACACCATCTCCAAGCTGAGCGCCTACGGCAAGACCGTCAACAGCGAGATCCGCTTTATCGGCGTGCCCAAGACCATTGACAATGACCTGATGCTGACCGACCACACCCCCGGCTACGGCAGCGCGGCGAAGTACATCGCCACGATCCTGAAGGAGGTCATCTGCGATTCCAGCGTCTACGACCTGCGCAGCGTGACGGTGGCAGAGATCATGGGCCGACACACCGGCTGGCTGGCTGCTGCCGCCAGTCTGGCTGCCGGTCCGGACTGCAACGGCCCCGACCTGATCCTGCTGCCGGAGCGCCCCTTTGATGAGGAGGCCTTCCTCAAGCGGGTTGCAGAGCTGGAGAAGGAACGCCACAATGTTATCATCGCCGTCAGCGAGGGCGTCAAGAACAAGGACGGCGTGTTCCTCTGCGATCTTGTCTCCACGGCCGGGCAGCTTGATGCCTTCGGCCATAAGGCAATCCTGAGCGGCACCAGCCGTTATCTGGCGGATCTGATCCGGGTACGTCTGGGCTGCAAGACCCGCGCAATCGAGTTCTCTACCCTGCAGCGCTGCGCCAGCCATCTGGCAAGCCGCACCGACATCACCGAGGCCTATCAGGTCGGCGGTGCTGCGGTCGAGGCCGCCGTGCGCGGTGAGACCGCAAAGATGGCGGCCATCAAGCGCAAGAGCGACCAGCCCTATCGCGCAGAGACCGAAATGGTCGATGTGACGAAGGTCGCCAACTTTGAGAAGAAGGTCCCGCTGGACTGGATCACCGAGGACGGCATGCATGTCAATGAGAACTTTGAGCGCTATGCCCGCCCGCTCATTCAGGCGGAGCTGACGCCCATCTATATCAACGGCGTGCCGCGGCATATTCATCTGTAAAAAAAAGAGAACGGAGCATCGCAAAAAACGATGCTCCGTTTTTTTGATGCCTATAATAAAACGGACCCGCCGTTATGCGGGTCCGCAAAAGCTGTATGGATCCTGACGAGATCAGCCGGAGACCTTCTCCTTCAGGCGGCCGCTGGCCTTGAAGCCGGGGATCGCGGTGGGCTCCAGCTTGCTGGTGACCTTGGTCTTGGGGTTGGTGAAGTTCTTGGTCTGGCGCTCACGCATCTCGAAGCGGCCAAAGCCTGCGATGGTGACCTTGTCGCCGCTCTTGAGGACATCGCCGATGGTGCCGAAGATGCCGTCCATAACCTTCTCAACTTCAGCAGCGGTCATGTTGGTGTCGTTGGCAACCTTGGTAATCAACTGAGATCTCGTCATGATATTTCTAACTCCTATCCTTATAGGCACACAATGCCCGTTGTTATTACGATGTTTATTATAGAGAAAATTGTGCGCAGAATCAAGAGTTTTTGACGAAAAAAGTGTTTTTCGTCAAAAACTATAAAATTTCGCAGTGCAGACTATCAAAAAGTGGCATTTGGCAAAAAATGCACGCACCATGTAAAAATATCCAAAAGGCAGGCAGCGCGCATCGGGGATGTCACGGGCTATTGCCGGCGCCGTCTTTAGCCAAAAAACGCCTGCACCCTTTTACAGGTACAGGCGTTTGCGTCAGCAGTTATTTACCGCTTGCAGCCTCGCGGTGCAGGTGGGCAATATCCACCAGCTCCATCTGGCTGATGTCGTGGTCGCCGCGCAGGGCATCGACGAGCACACGGGCTGTGTCCATGGCCGTGATGGTCGGGATGGACAGCTCGGTCGCCTTGCGGCGGAACTTGACCGAGTCGCGGTGCGGGTCACGGCCGTGGGGGCTGGTGGAGATGATGTAATCCACCAATCCGCTTTCCAGCAGGTCAATGACATTCGGGCGCGCGCCGCTCATCTGGCGGACAACGCTGCAGGGCACCATCTCACTGTTCAGGTAGCGGGCCGTGCCGGGGGTGCCGTAGATCTTATAGCCGTAGTCATGCAGCTTCCAGGCCAGCTCGGCGGCCTCCGCCTTGTCGCCGTCCTTGACCGAGATGATCACGCAGGAGCCGGGGCCGGGGGTCTTGAACTGATAGCCGGCTGCGACCAGGCCCTTCATCATGGCTTCGTGGAAGGTCGGGGCAATGCCCAGAACCTCGCCGGTGGACTTCATCTCGGGGCCGAGCATCGTGTCAACGCCGTGCAGCTTCAGGAAGCTGTAGACGGGCACCTTGACGGCGTAGTAGGGGCTCTTGCCATCGCGCCACAGGCCGGTGCCGTAGCCCATATCCTTGAGCTTTTCGCCCAGCGTGCAGCGCACGGCCAGATCGACCATCGGCACACCGGTGACCTTGGAGATATAGGGCACGGTACGGGAGGAACGGGGGTTGACCTCGATGACATAGACGCGGTCGTTCTGCACGGCATACTGCACATTGACCAGACCCACGACCTTCAGCTCGCGGGCAAAGCGGCCGGTGTAATCGACCAGCGTGTCAATGACCTTCTGGCTGAAGGTCGTGGGCGGGTAGACACAGATGGAGTCGCCGGAGTGTACGCCGGTGCGCTCGACCTGCTGCATGATGCCGGGCACGAGATAATCGGTGCCGTCGCAGATGGCATCGACCTCGCACTCGGTGCCGAGGATGTACTTGTCCATCAGCACGGGGTGGCTCATGTCAACATGCTTCGTGATGACGCCCATGTACTCGATGACATCGCTGGAGTTGTAGGCCACGATCATGTTCTGGCCGCCCAGAACATAGGACGGACGCATCAGGACCGGGTAGCCGACCTCCTGCGCCGCCTGCAAAGCCTCGTCCAGCGTAAAGACGGTGCGGCCCTCCGGGCGGGGGATGCCGCAGCGCTCCAGCAGCTCGTCAAAGCGCTCGCGGTCCTCGGCCTCGTCGATGGCGTCGGCGGGCGTGCCCAAAATCGGCAGGCCAATGTCGTCCATGTGCTTGGCCAGCTTGATGGCGGTCTGGCCGCCGAACTGCACAAGGCAGCCGTCCGGTTTTTCGGTCTCGATGATGTGGTCGACGCTTTCGGGGTTCAGCGGGTCAAAGTACAGGCGGTCACCAGTGTCAAAGTCGGTGGAGACCGTCTCGGGGTTATTATTGACAAGGATGGCCTCGCAGCCGTGCTGCTTCAGCGTCCAGACCGCGTGGACCGAGCAATAGTCAAACTCAATGCCCTGACCGATGCGGATGGGGCCGGAGCCGAAAACAAGGACCTTCTTCTTGTCGGGGTCGCTGCGCTCGGCAATGAACGGCTTCGCTTCGTTGTCCTTGTCGTAGGTGGAGTAGAAATACGGCGTCTTGGCGGCAAATTCTGCGGCGCAGGTATCGACCATCTTGAACGCGGCCTTCGGGGCCTCGGGCAGGGTGTCCACGCCCGCCAGACGCTTGATCGTTTTGTCGAGGAAACCGAACCTCTTGGCATTCAGGTACTTTTCCGTCGTCAGCTCGCCGTTTTTCAGGCCCATCTCAATGTCGGCCAGATGCTGCAGCTTGTCGAGGAACCACCAGTCGATCTTGGTGATGCGGTAAATGGTCTCGTGGTCGATGCCGCGCTTGAGGGCCTCATAGACGCAGAAGACGCGCTCGGCGTCCTGCACATGCATGTGGTCCACGATCTCGTCGTCGCTCAGCTCCTCGAAGGGCTTGTGGGTCAGGGTGTCCATGCCCAGCTCGATGGAAGAGACGGCCTTCATCATAGCAGCCTCAAAGCTGTTGCCGATGCTCATGACCTCGCCGGTGGCCATCATCTGGGTACCCAGAGACTTGTCGGCGTAGACGAACTTATCAAAGGGCCACTTCGGGTACTTGACCACGATGTAGTCCAGCGCAGGCTCAAAGCAGGCGCAGGTCTTGCCGGTGACATCGTTGGTGATCTCGTCCAGCGTGTAGCCAATGGCGATCTTGGTAGCCACCTTGGCAATGGGATAACCGGTGGCCTTGGAAGCCAGTGCGGAAGAGCGGGACACACGGGGGTTGACCTCGATGACCGCATAATCAAAGCTGTCCGGCTTCAGAGCAAACTGGCAGTTGCAGCCGCCCTCGATGCCCAGCTCGGTGATGATATCCAGAGCAGCGGTGCGCAGCATCTGGTATTCGTGGTCGGTCAGGGTCTGGGAGGGAGCCACGACCACCGAGTCGCCGGTGTGGATGCCCACAGGGTCCAGGTTCTCCATGTTACACACGGTGATCACGTTGCCCTTGTGGTCGCGCATGACCTCATACTCGATCTCTTTCCAGCCGGCGATGCACTTTTCCACAAGGATCTGATGGATGGGGGAAAGGCGCAGGCCGTTGGTGCCGATCTCGATGAGCTTTTCGCGGGTCTCGCAGATGCCGCCGCCGGTGCCGCCCATGGTAAAGGCCGGGCGCACGATGACCGGGTAGCCGATGCGGTCTGCACAGGCCAGAGCATCCTGCAGCGTTTCCACCACCTCAGAGGGGATGATGGGCTGGTGCAGCTTTTCCATCGTCTCCTTGAACAGCTCACGGTCCTCGGCACGGTCGATGGTCTCGGGCTTGCAGGCCAGCAGGCGGATGCCGGTGCGGTCCAGATAGCCGGAGCGGGCCAGCTCCATGGACAGATTCAGGCCCATCTGACCGCCGAGGTTCGGCAGCACGGAGTCCGGCTTTTCAATGTCCAGAATGCGCTCCACGACTTCCAGCGTCATGGGCTCGATGTAAACATGGTCGGCCACATCCGGGTCGGTCATGATGGTTGCGGGGTTGGAGTTCAGCAGAACGGTCTCGATGCCCTCTGCCTTCAGTGCGCGGCAGGCCTGCGTGCCGGAGTAGTCGAACTCCGCAGCCTGACCAATGATGATGGGGCCGGAGCCAATGACCAGCACCTTCTTGATTCTAGGGTCCTTCGGCATTTCAGCGTGCCTCCTTTTTTGCTGCTTTGACGTTGTTCAGGAAGCGGTCGAACAGAAACTCGGTATCCTTGGGGCCGCCGTTTGCTTCCGGGTGGAACTGCACGGTAAAGCAGTTCCACTTCTTGTACTTGATGCCCTCACAGGTGCCGTCGTTGGCGTTCACCTGTGCCACCTCGCCCATCTCGGCGGGCAGCTCGTCGCCCACCACAGCGTAGCCGTGGTTCTGGCTGGTGATGAAGGTGCGGCCGGACTCAAAGTCGGTCACAGGCTGGTTGGCACCGCGGTGGCCGTATTTGAGCTTCATGGTCTTGGCACCGGCTGCCAGAGCGGACAGCTGGTGGCCCAGACAGATGCCGAAGGTGGGGATGTTCAGTGCAAAGATCTGCTTGAGGTTCTCGATGACCTCCACCGGCTCGGCGGGGTCGCCGGGGCCGTTGGACAGCATGATGCCGTCCGGGTTCAGAGCTTTGATCTGGTCTGCCGTTGCAAAGGCGGGCATGACCGTCACCTTGCAGCCGCGCTTGACAAGGCAGCGCACGATGTTGCGCTTGCAGCCGTAGTGCATCAGCACGATATGGGTCTCGCCCTGCGGGTTGAACACCTCGGGCTTTTCACAGGTAACATTCTTCACCGCATCGGTGACGGCGTAGGCGCGGATCTGAGCCAGCAGAGCCTCGGTCTCGGCCTTGTTGGCCGGGTCGGCGGGGTCGAAGGTGGTCAGGATGGCACCGTTCATCACACCGCTCTCGCGGATGATGCGGGTCAGGTGGCGGGTGTCGATGCCCTCAATGCCGATGGTGTTGTTCTTTTTCAAAAAGCTGTCCAGCGTTTCCTCGCAGCGCCAGTTGGAGGGGGTGGTGCAGGCCTCGCGCACGATGTAGCCCTTTGCCCAGATGCGGTCGGACTCCATGTCGTCCTTATTCATGCCGTAGTTGCCGATAAGGGGGTAGGTCTGGGTGATGATCTGGCCATAGTAGCTGGGGTCGGTCAGGGTCTCCTGAAAGCCCACCATGCCGGTGGCAAAGACCACCTCGCCCACGGTGACGCCCTCGGCACCCACCGACTGGCCGGCAAAGACCATGCCATTTGCCAAAAGAAGATATGCGTTCATTAGATACTCCTCGCTTCAACACGCCTGCGCGTTTACAGGGTCTGCTTGGCTTCCTGCTTCATCTTGCGGCTGCCCAGATGCACCAGAGGCAGCTTGCCCTCCTTGCAGATGGGGCACTCCTCGGGGGCGTAGTTGGGCAGGTCCAGCTTGAGGGCGCTGGCCACGATGGGGATCGGGGACGGAGCCTCGGCGCGGGTGCGGTCCACAACGCAGGCAATGCCTACGCAGACGCCGCCGGCCTCCTCGATGACGCGCTTGGTCTCAAGGCTGGAAATGCCAGTGGTGACAACATCCTCGGCAATGATGCAGCGCTCACCGGGGTTGAGCGTGAAGCGCTTGAGGGTCATAACATTGTCCACGCGCTCGGTGAAGATGGCGCGCTTGCCCATCTGGCGGCCCAGCTCGTAGGCGTAGACGATGCCGCCCATGGCAGGGCCGACCACGACGTCGATGTTCAGCTCCTTGAGCTTCTCGGCAACCGGGGCCATGACCTCGGCGGCCTTGTCGGGGTACTGCTGCAGAAATGCCATCTGGCAGTAAGCGCCGGAGTGGCGCCCGGAGGAAAGCAGGAAGTGCCCCTCTAAAAATGCTTCACATTCCTTTAAAACTTCAAGTGCTTCGCGTGCCATAATTTGTTCCTCCTGTATGTTATTCAACTTATAGTAGCATATTTTGTATAAAAATGCAAGCAAAATGTATATGGTGGGGCGGCTTCCCCCGCGGGGGAAGCTGTCGGCGGCCCGCCCGCCGACTGATGAGGGCCGGGCTTGCCGTCATAGCCCGTGAACGGGCGGTTGCGGGGACTCTCCCCTCATCCGCCCTCGGGCGGGGCCTCGGGCACCTTCCCCCTGAGGGGAAGGCAATCGGTGATTTACCGTGCGCACCCTCTGATCTCATCCAGCGTCTTGACGCCGTGGGCGTCCATCCACTGGCCGATCTCGTTCGTGATGCGGGTGCAGGCCTTCGGGTCCAGGAAGTTCGCGGTGCCGACCTGTACCGCCGCTGCACCGGCCATGATGAACTCCAAGGCGTCCTTGCCCGTCAGAATGCCGCCCAGTCCCACGACGGGGATGCTGACGGCCCCCACGGCCTGCCAGACCATGCGCAGGGCGATGGGACGCACCGCCGGGCCGGACAGGCCCGCAAACGTGTTGTTGAACACGGGACGGCGCTTTTCCAGATCGATCGCGCACGCCTGGAAGGTGTTGCACAGGCTGATGGCGTCCGCGCCGGCAGCCTCAACGGCCTTGCACATCTCGGGGATGCTTTCGGCCTGCGGGCTCAATTTAACGATGAGCGGCACGGTGCAGACCTTGCGCACCGCGCTGACGACCTCGCCGGCGTCTGCCGCGCGGATGCCGAACGCGAGACCGCCCTGCTTGACGTTGGGGCAGCTGATGTTCAGCTCAATAAAATCCACGCCCGCAGCGCAGAGCATCTGCACGCCCTCGACGTTTTCTTCAATCGTGTGGCCGCCGAGGTTCGCCCAGACGGTGGTGCCGCACCGGCGCATGGCAGGCAGCTCGTGGTCGATAAAGTGCTGCACACCGGGGTTCTGCAGGCCGATGGAGTTCATCAGGCCCGACGGCGTCTCGTAGAGGCGCTCACCCTCGTTGCCGGGCTGGCCGTTCAGGGTCAGCCCCTTGCCGGAGATGCCGCCCAGCACGCGCAGATCCTCAATGCCCGCGTACTCGGGGCCGAAGCCGAAGGTGCCGCTGGCCGCGATGACCGGCCCGGCCAGTCGCTTGCCGAGAAAATCAACATGCAGGTCTGCCATCAGTCAAACACCTCCAGTGCGTTAAAGACCGGGCCGTCCTTGCAGACGGTGACCGGGCCGATTTTCGTATGGCAGGTGCAGCCCAGGCACGCGCCCAGACCGCAGGCCATCTTCTTTTCAAGGCTGGCCAGGCAGGGCACGCCTGCGGCGGCGCAGAGCTTAGCTACGCCGCGCATCATGACCATGGGGCCGCAGGTCAGCACAATGTCGTACTTGCTCACGTCCAGCAGGTCGGTGACCAGGCCGTGGTGTCCCTCCTTGCCGGAGTCGGTTGCGGCGTAGATGTCGCGGCACCAGGGCACAAAGCGATCCATGCCGTAGGTCGTGTCGCGGAAGCCCACGAACAGGTCGGGGCGCACGCCCGCGCGGCAGAGCTCCTTGCAGAGCAGCAGCAGCGGCGCGGTGCCGATGCCGCCGCCGACCACGGCAATGCGCTTGTACTGCCCGGCCAGTGCGGCAGTGTCAAAGCCGTTGCCGCAGGGACCGGTCACGGTCAGCGTGTCGTCCTTTTTCAGCGCGGCCAGCTTGTGGGTGCCCTCGCCCTTGACCTGATACAGGAAGGTCAGTGCGCCGGTCTGGTTGTCAAAGTCATCCACGCTGATGGGGCGGGACAGAATCGGTGTGGCATCGGCTGCCCAGGCGCGCAGCATATAGAACTGCCCCGCGTGGGGCTCGCGGCTGGGATCCTGCCACTGGACCGTCAGGCGCATGATGTCGGCTGCGACAGTCTCCTGCCGCAGGACCTTCAAATCACAGCTTGTTGCATTCACCCTGAATATCCTCCCGCATACGCACGCACTCGTTGTAGGCAGCCTCGTCAAAGGCAACGCCGGGCTGCTTCTTGTAGGCCAGCAGGATGCCGCGGCTGGAGTTGACCACGCCGCCGT
>ENA-OVFR01001772-OVFR01001772.1-human-gut-metagenome-genome-assembly--contig:-NODE-1772-length-10486-cov-4.202665_pt1 | contig 10486 bp, 11 predicted proteins | sample MGYA00237762_ERZ505403 | MGnify/ENA primary metagenome ERZ505403 (study PRJEB26158, sample SAMN06016376) | human gut metagenome | biome: human gut; feature: ankylosing spondylitis patient; material... | reverse complement strand
CACGCAGACGCGCTTTGTAGTCGTTAATAAGCGCCTGCGTGTTTTCTGTATCCGGAAAGCTGACAATATAGCCGTCTTCGGATTCATGAAAGCCGACAAGGCCCGCATAACAGCAACAGCCGTCACGGCGGGTAAAGCCGTGACGGCTGTTTTGGAGATCAGCTGCGTCCCATTTCGTTTTTGCGGTCAGGTGCTGTTTATCTGCGGCGTTTCTTTTTGCGCATCACGAAAACGCCAGCCAGCGCCACACCGCCGGCAATCGGCAACGCAACCCACCATACAGGGAGCTTTGTTGCGGGGGCAGTTGGCGCGGGGGTCGGGCTGCTGTCCGGTTTTGCGGTAGCAGTGGGCGCGAGAGCTGGGCTGCTCTCCGGCTTTGCGGTAGCAGCAGGCGCAGGGGTCGGGCTGCTGTTTGGTTTTGCGGCGGCAGCAGGCGCGGGGGGCGTGCTGCTCTCCGGTTTTGCGGCGGCAGCAGGCGCAGGGGTCGTGCTGCTGTTCGGTTTTGCGGTGGCAGCAGGCGCAGGCGTCGGGCTGCCGTTCGGTTTTGCGGTGGCAGCAGGCGCAGGGGTCGGGCTGCTCTCCGGTTTTGGGGTAGCCGTGGGCGCGGGGGTCGCAGGTGCTGCGTCCTTTTCAAAAATTGCCTTGATTTCCACATTTCCGTCCGGCATGGTGAACTTATCGTCCTTGATAGTCACATTGCCACGCATGACCTGCCACTCCTTGAGGTGATAGCCCTTGTCGGGCGCTGCGCTCAGGGTGATCTCCGCACCGGCAACAGCCTTTGCGGGAGAGGCGGAAGCCGTTCCGTTGCCGCCGCTGGTCACGATGACGGTATGCTCGGTAGGCGCGGGAGGCGTATCCTCCTCGAAAATTGCTTTGACCTCCACGTTGTTGTCCGGCATGGTGAACTTGTTGTTCTTGATGGTCACGCCGCCGCTGATGACTTGCCACTCCTTGAAGTGGTAGCCCTCTTTGGGCATGGCGGTCAGGATGATCGTCGTACCGGCCGCAGCGGTGGAAGGAGTTGCGGCACCAGTGCCGTTTCCGTCATTACTGACGGTGACGGTGTAGGTGGTGGGGGTAATAACGCTGTTTTCCCACAGCGCCTTGATTTCGGTATCCCCGCGCACGGTGTAGGAATCTCCCACCTTGTACTCTGTGCCGCCTATTTGCCATGCCTTGAACTCCTGATCGGCGGGAGCGGTGAAGCCGCAGGCGGGCAGGATGTAATTTGTCTCTGCCTTGACGATCACGGGACCCATGCTGCCGCTGCCGGCGCCTGCGTTGAAGGTGATTGTGCAATCCACAAGCGGCGTACCCTCACCCACAGTGACCGCCGCATCGGAGCTGGCAAAGTGGTTGCGATCCTCCGCATAGCGGACGAAGTAATGACCAGCGGACAGGTTCTCAATCTCGGCGCCGCTGCACGGCGTATAGCTGCCTTCGGCTTTCATACGGTATTCCATCTTGTCAGTCACGCCGGTGATCTTGCCGTCGCTGCCGCCCTTGGTAGTGGGCGCGACACCGATCAAGCCGTCAGGAGCTTCCCGCGTGGCTTTGCCGATGCTCCACGCTGCGGTCACGGCCTCAGTGCTGCCGTCCGCCCATTTGCCGGTCTTGGATGTGACGCGAACGGTGTAATCGCCCGCGTCCGTTCCGGTGTTGCCTGTGATGTTCATGGTGGAGGGATCATAACCGTTCACGGTCGCGGTATGCGCAGAGCCGTTATAGGTATATGTTCCCGTTACGCTGATGTTGGGCTTTGCGGGATCGGTGGGCACGGGAGGCGCGTCCTTCTCAAAGATTGCTTTGACCTCCACGTTGGCGTCCGGCATGAGGAACTTGTTGTTGGTGATTACAAGTCCCGTCGGAGATTCGACCTCCCACTCCTTGAAGTGGTATCCCTCGTCGGGCGTTGCGGTCAGGGTGATCGTCGTACCGGCGGTAGCGGTGGAAGGAGTTGCGGCACCAGTGCCGTTGCCGTCATTGGTGACGGTTACGGTGTGCTCGGTTGCGGGGGCGTTGGTTATCGTAATAGACAGCTCCTTCTTATCGTTGCCCACGCTGTTGAGGGCTCGAACGGTAAATTGAGCGGTTCCTTCCGCAGTGGGTGTGCCACTGATCACGCCGGTGGTTTGTTTCAGCGTCAAGCCATCGGGCAGCTCGCCACTGAAAAGCTCCCACAGAATGAAGCCTCCCCCAGTTGCCTGAAGCTGATGGTAGTACGGCGTGTCGACCGTGCCGCCGGGCAGCGTCGTGGTAGTAATCGCCGGCGCTTCCTCCAAACCTAGGAGCTTCACCCGGATCGCGGCTGTTACCGCAGGCTCCGGCTGCTGATACCTGTGCTCGTCGTTAGCGTCGAATACCAGCGTGCCGGGGATGGTCTGCCAAGCCGTGGACTGCGCATCATAGGACGATTCATCCCACGAAACCTCCATGCCAACCCTGAGACCGTCGATGGCCTCGACGACCACAATTTCTGGCAGGTTAAGCCCTGCAAAGGTCGTGCCGAGTTTCTTTTCCGTAATGGGATCCGGCTCCTCGCAACGCTTGAAGGTATTTTTGATGACGTTGATCTTGATCGTGGTCTCCGCCTTCCTGTAGCCGCGCTGGTCAGTCGGCGTGAATACCACCGTCACAACGTTCTCGCCCAGCTCGTCAAACCATCCGGGCGTACCCTCCTTGAAGGAGAACGTGCCGGGGACGACGGTATCCGCCCCCTTGACCTTTGCCACGCCGTCCGCAAGATTGGCGTTTCCCTCACCTGTGGCTCCCATCTCGAAGATCCGATTGACGAACATGGTATTGTCGGGCAGCGTAAAATCACCGTTTTTCCATTGGAATACGGGCGACTGCGCGATCTCCGTATCCACCGGGTCAGCCTGCAGCGTGATCTTTACCACGCCTCTGAGGTCGGCGCCCTCGGGTACGATGTAATACTTCTCAAATTCGGCGCGGTTGACCTCGCCGTAGATGGTTTGCTCCTCATACGAATTGGGGTCGTAGGAGGAGCCGTCCCATGTCACGGGGATGTAATAGAAGATATCGCCGGTGTTGGTTATTACATCGACGTCGAAAGGAAGCCCCAGATACTCAAACGCCGTACCCAACGGCACGTCGGGGAGGACTTCCTCAACGACACCTGTGATCGTGTGCTTAAGCCCCGTCACGGTGACAATACATTCCGCCGTGGCGTATGTCTCCGCATCGTCGGGGGTAAAGAGGATTTCCATGCGGTTTTCGCCCGGGCCTACTACGCCCCCCCCCAATTGTGCTTGAAGCGGAATGAGCCGGGAACAACGATGTCCGTCCCCTGTGCCTTCGCTTCGCCGCCTTCGAGATCTCCATCAAGGTACCACTCGCCGACGTACCCCTCGGAGGGCAGCGTGGGCGGGGTGGTGATGACCGTTTTGATGAGCTGCAAAAGCTCTCCGTAGGCCGTATGACAGGTTTCGCAAATGGCCTTCTCCGTACCGGTGGCCTTGCCGCCGGAGCAGTTGCCTGTTTCGGTATGGCTGCTGTCCGTGGTGCAGGTGCGTGTGTGCGTTCCGTTGCCGTTGGAGGTCCATTCGCCCCAGCGATGATTGTGCACCTCCCATATGGCATAGATGGTTTTGGAGTTAGTCGGCCCATTTACCACATTGCAATACCAATAATAGCCGTCCGCACGAAGATATTTCGGCTTCTCATACGGGCTATCCGCCCAACCCTTGAAGGTATATCCGTCACGGGTTGGAATTTTGTCCGATATGAGGAACGATGCTTGATATTCCGAGCTGATCTTGCTCTCACTTGGCGGCGCGCCGCTGCCGCCGTTGGCATCGTAATGCAGCGTATAGGTGTATTGGGTGGCAGCGGGACGGGCTGCCCCGAACAGAGGCATTGGCATTTTGCCGTCCTTGGAATCGCAAATCTCACATACATAGGTGCAGGGCTTCCCCATGGAAGCCGGTGCGTAGCCGCAATCCTTGCCATGCGCGTGCTTGCAGTCTGATGTTTGAAGGATACAGCCGCTTTCCTCGGTGCACCCATGGACGCATTCCGTCGGTGCTGCGTTCTCTGCCTCCGATAAGCCGTCGGCATTCTCCGACACGCTTTCCGCCGGGTAGCATTCCGCCGTATGCGCATGGACGCACCGGGTTATGAGACTATAACATTCCTCCGTGTGTTCATGGGAACAGGGAATTTCCGCTGCTTCTTCGGCATAGCCGCAGGCTTCGTCATGCTCCGGATGGTGTTCGCACAGACCGCCCGTGTCCGGCGAAAGCGTGTAAGTTTCTTCGTCTGCCGCAAAGGCCGCTGTCGGCAGCAGCGTCAGCACCATGCAGCATAGCAGCAGGATGCTGAGGATTCGTTTCTTCATGATATCGCTCCCTCCTGTTCGTGTCGGTTCGGTTTGTCCGCCCCGCCTTTTTTCTGGTTTTCTCTGTTTCTGAGCCGGAAGCACAGCGCGGTGATCGCTGCCGCCGCGGCAAAGGAGACGACGCCTACCAGCACATAGCCGCCCGCGTCCTCCCGCAGCAGCATCGCGCCGAACACGCCCCATGCTTCCGGTTGCCCCGGCCCGACGACCGTGCCCGCTGTCTGCATCAGCGCCGCGCACAGCAGTATACACGCTGCGGAGAGGCTTATTGCCTCGCGCCGCTGCCTCCGGCGGGTGTTTTCCCGCACCCGCTGCTTGACGAGTGCGACCCGTCTTGCGGTATCGTACATATCGCTTGAACCTCCTTTCCGGTTTGTCTGAAACTGTGGTCTAAAAACCCTTTCACTTATATAGGTACAAAAAATCGAAAAAACTCTCACCCAAAACGCAAAATTTTTCAAAAAATTTTGAGAGCCGCCAAAAAGCAGCTCTCAGGGAGTGGATATTCGGTTATTTCCTCCGCGATAAGCGGAAAGCAGACCATCTTCCCGCCGCCACCAGCAGCACCGGCAGGGCGTAGGCGATGTACTGCGCCGCGCCGCCGTAGGCGATGAGCAGATTGTAGATGGCATGGAGGGTGATGGCCGCGCCCAGCAGCCCGCAGGTGCCCGCGATCTTCAGCCACGTCCGCCGCCATGTGTATGCAAGTCCGCCGCCCACGATCAGACCGCAGAGGACGTGCATGGCTCCCGTGCCGAAGCCACGGAAGAAGATGAAGGAGAAGCGGTCCGCGCCGTTCTGGATGAGATAGCACACATTTTCAAAGGTGGCGAAGGCGAGGGCAATCGTGATGGCGGCCGCCTTGATTTTATCGCCCTCCGGCTCGAACACCAGAAGATAGAACACCAGCGGCAGCAGCTTCATCATTTCCTCCACCACCGGCGCGATCTCCGCCGTGGCGGCAAGGGCGTCCGCCTGACACACCGCCGCGAGGAAGGTGTTGATGTAAGCCGAAAGCAGACACACCCCCATCCCGGCAATGCAGAACAGGAAGAAGCGGAGCTGCCGCCTGCCCATGCACAAAGCGGCCACCAGCAGGGGAGACACCATGCAGAGGAAGATATTTTCGATGTAGGTCATGCTTCCACCGCCTTTCTCGTGGCGGGCAGCAGCCCCAGAATGGCAAACGTCAGCAGCATATCGCACCAGAAGGCGGGGCTGTCCGGGGAGGTGTTCGGCCAGAAGCAGCCCACCGTCCAAAGCAGGTACTCCGAGAACGCAAAGCACAGCACGCCGATGTGGAAGTACCGCATATTCCGCGCCGCGCCTGTCTGCGTTTTCGCATAGACAAGCCCGCGAATGGCGCAGAAGGAGAGCCATACCATCATGCCGCACCAGATCAGGTTGGAGAGGATGTCCCCGAAGGTGCAGTAGAACGCCAGCAGCGGCACGCCGAACACAGGCGCAAGCCAGGCCCTGCGGCAGCGGAAGCCGCGTTCCTCTGTTCCGGCCAGCGAGGCCTGCAAAATGTGCAGGAAAATTACGCTGGCCACCCAGCCGAACTCCGAGACATAAAAGACCCGGGGCGTGGTATCGAACAGCAGCAGATACAGCGTCCAGTAGAGCGCGCCAAGGGCAAAGCAGCCGTAGAAGCACAGCAGCAGGAAATATGCCTGTCGTCCGCTTTTCCGGTAGGATATGCCCGAAAGCAGTGCGCCGACGAACGTGGTCAATAATTGCAACAGGTTCTCAATCAGCTCCATGCCGCCCCTCGTCTTCCCTATCCTGACTGTCCTCCCGATTTATCTGCCGAAGCCGGAAGCACAGAACAGTCACGCACACGCCCAAAAGAAAGGACAATAGCCCTATGACAATGTACCCGAGTGCCGCACCCCCGCCATACATACTGGCGGCGGTTTCATAGCCCGCGTAGTCGCCGGGTCGAATCCCCGCAACCATACCGGGCATGGCAAACGACACACCCACGATCAGCACAAGACACGCCGCCGCAGAAAGTGTGGTGATCGTACTGCGTCGCCGCTGTTCCCTGCGCTGTCTTGCGGCGATGCGCCGCTTTGTTTCCGCAAAGCGTTCTTCATGGCTCCGCATTTGTGATTCCCTCCCGTTCCAGTAATTTACGCAGGCTCTCTTTTCCGCGATACACCAGATTGGTGATCTGCTTCACGGTTTTTCCCGTGACCTCCGCCGCCTGCGCGTAGCTCATCCCCTCAAAATAGGTCAGATACAAAACCTCCCGATAGTCCGGGTTCATTTCACCCATACAGCCATGCAGGATGCGGTTGCGCTCCACCGTGCCGATGACCTCCTCCGCCAGCAGCTGCCCGTCCGGTTCGTCGGTCAGCGCATCCAGGCTGAACATCAGCCTTCGTTTGCTTCTATGGCGCAGCGCCATGTGCCGCGCCGCCTTGTATAAATACGCCTTGAAGCCACCTTCCCGGATGCGGGGCTTTTTCGTGAACAGATAGGCGAACACATCCAGCATCAGTTCCTCCGCCTCGTGTATGTCGTGCAGGTAGCCGTCTAGGTACACAGTCAGAGGATCGCCGTATTTTTCCATCAGGGCCTCCAGCCCTGCGTCATCACCGTTCAGATATTGGCGATAAAAATCCCCGTCACTGACCATCGTGTCCCCCTCCTTCCTGCGATTCGTATGCGCCGTGCGGGTTATCGCGGTACTGCTGCGGCTGCGCAGCCCGCATTCGTGCGCCAGCTCCTCTAAACGCAGTTCCTCGTGCAGATGGGTGGAAATATACTGCAGGCAGTTTTTGATGACGGCGCTCTGTGCGCCGCCTTTTTGGTATCCACCACGCGGTTGCAGAAGTCCAACGGCACCGGGCAGAGTGTGTGCAGCTGTTCGCAGCATGGAAAAACATCCATAAAGCACTCCCTTTTCTCTCTAACTGTATCACAGTTCTTCCATTACAGTCAAGATATCGACAATAAATGCAAGGGCTGGCTGCCGCTGCAAAAAAGGGCGGGCTTGTAATTTTTTGCAAAGGCTATTGAGTGTTGGAGCTTGTTCTTGTATTTGTGCTTGGCGGCGTCCCATTCATAAAAGCCGGTGGCAGGGATTACGCAGCGCTGGAAGGCGATACTGCGGCGAAACACCGACTTTTCCGTCACCGTTTCGGCGCGGTCATCAATGACATCGTATCCGCCCACCCGGAGTGCAGCGAAACCACCATCACCTACGACTACGAGGACGGTCACACTTGGGCGAGCTACTGGCCGGAGGTGCTGGCCATCTTTGCAGTACATACCAACCTCAACTCTGATAGCGACGTTGTCGTTATCAATGCCGCCCAAATGCAGCGCATCCAAGACGCCTTTTGGTCTATGCACGAGATCACCTACGAGGTCGAAGAAGTAGACACCACTCCCGAACCCACCGAGGACGACCCCGACCCGGAGCAGCAGACCGACTATATTTTGCACATCACCGTCAGCAGCAAAACTGTGGATGAACTGGCCGAGTTGTACAATTTCACCCAAGACCAAAAAGACATTTTGCACCAGCTGCTATCCGAGGAAATGCGCCCCAGCCTGCTTGCTCTGTGCGGCGGGATTGCTGTTGCCGATGGCGAGTTGTGCTGGCCGCTGCCGGGGCACACTTATATATCCTGCCACTTCGGGGAAGTGGACGCCTTCGGCAATGCCGGGCATCGCGGCACAGATATTCCCGCACCGGAGGGAACACCCATCTTGGCTGCCCACAGCGGCACGGTGCTGGTCAGCGGCTGGAACGACAGCTACGGCAATCAGGTGCTGCTGGATAACGGCGCTGGACTTTCCACGCGGTACGCCCATATGACGCAAACTGCCGTTACCGCAGGTGAAGCGGTAACGGCAGGGGAGATTATAGGTTATGTAGGCAGCACCGGCGACAGCACCGGCAACCACCTGCATTTTGAGGTGATGCAAAACGGCGTGAGAATGAACCCCTTGGAGTTAGTGTTCGCACAGTAGTCTGCAACATGATTTTGGGTTTATTTAATAAGATACCCATATTAAGCGCTATATCGACCAGGGTATTCCTCCGATTTGTCACTGCTTACCCGTTAGCTTGAACCAGCACTGGGTCGTTCCATTCAAATATACTAACGGTTCTGGCTGGGATAGCAATAGAGACAGGTTCTCAAACCAATGCCATAGGACCGACACAAATTGGCAAGTCAACGCAACAAAGCGCGCTTGTCTATCGGGTCGAGGATATTGCCCAAATGCTGTCCATCAGCCTGCGGGCAGCTTATACACTGTGCAACACAACAACGGATTTCCGTGTGCTGCATATAGGTACTTCGATCCGAGTCAGCAAGGCCAGCTTTGACGCATGGCTTGCCCGCATTGAGGAGGCTTAACTATGGCATACATCAACAAACGCGGCGACGGCTAACACTCGATTTGAAGCCAGGCAGCGGCAGTTCTAATTTGCAGACCTCTGCAAAGATTCAACGCATCAAGATTTGCACCCGCCCACTCCGTAGGCTTCGACCAAGGCGTTGATCAGCACCCACGCAAGCGCCGCAGCGGCGAGTAGCCGGAGCACCGGCACCCATTGCCCCCTAAGTTTAGGCCTGTACGATACCCCATACAGCGCTTCAGAACTGGGGGCAAAGCTGCTTTTCCTGTGTATTTTCACTCTCATGAAGATTGCAGAATCACTTTTTGTGGATAAACAGACATGACGAGGCTTATATCGGAAGTGGAAAGGTTACTCCATTCCGTATTGCGAAAAGCATCCTTATGGAGTCCAATCGCCATTGCGAGTTCTTCGGTTTCACCTACGGATAGCTGCGACGGCTTTTTTGCCAGAGGGTTCAGCGATTCGAAAATTTCCGGGGAAACCAAATTTCGCCAGCCATCTTTTTCCGCTCCGCAATAATCAAAACGATAGTATGTCAACAATGGGGAATCCGACACCTTCGTCACAGATATATGAAACAGTGCGTACTTTTCTGACAGGGAATCCGAAAAAATTGATTCCCGATCGATGTTATATTCCTGTAAAAATGCTTCCCCGTCAACAATTTCAGCACCGATCAATTCTATTTTCAGACCATTCCACTCGATAGGCTTTTGCGGATACCCATAACAATCCTCGGTTGCCAAATAAGAACCATTTAAGCGTGTGATTCTCAGGCCGATTGCGAAAGAGAGAACCAGCAAAAGGAGCAAAAGCAGAATCGCACGATGATGAAGTCGTTTGTTTTTCACTTCAAACCTCCTCGTGGCAATTCTTGTCCACATTCACAATCCGGCCCTCACGCATCGCTATGATTTCATCCGCAAGCGATTCCATTTGCTGGCGATCATGGCAGGTCAGCACAATCAGCTTTCCCTTTTGGCGCAATTCACGCAAAAGGTCACGTATTTCTTTTATTCCCGACTCATCCAACGCATTGAATGGCTCGTCCAACAGAATCAGATCAGGTGATTCAACGATAGCGGCTGCGATTCCAAGGCGCTGCTTCATGCCGAGAGAATATTTGCGGAAGGGCCTTTTGTCGGATGGGTTCAGTCCGACACGACGCAACGTATCGCCAATCTGCGCTTGCGAAACAAGTCGTTTGATATCACAGAGAAGAGAAAGATTTTTTGCGCCAGTGAATTCATCGATAAAGATTGGGTTCTCCAGCAAAAGGCCAATGCTTCGCGGGAATGAGATACCCTTACCAATGATTTCTCCATCGATTGACACGGTGCCCATTGTGGGAAGCACAAGGCCACAGATCACGCGCATAAGCATGGTTTTGCCACTTCCATTGATTCCTTGAATCCCGTAAATCCGTCCCCCGTTTTCGCCGGAAGCACAGGAAAAACAGGCATTGATATCATCCAGAACAACATTGCCCTGAATCACCTTGGTAAGATGGTTGATTTCAACTTTCATTGCGGCCTCCTTTGAAGTCCGGGAAACAAGTCAAGTTGTAAAAACAGGAACATACCGATGAAGCATACGATTCCGGCAAATATAAGGTAGAAAAGCAAGCCTGCCCTTTCGTCGAATCCAGCGGGAGACATGGCTCTACAGCGAATCAGCATGGCATAGCAGAGAAAAGGAGATGGAAACTCAGTGAATGAGACGGCCACAAGGCAACTTAT
>ENA-OVFR01001768-OVFR01001768.1-human-gut-metagenome-genome-assembly--contig:-NODE-1768-length-10496-cov-4.492290_pt1 | contig 10496 bp, 9 predicted proteins | sample MGYA00237762_ERZ505403 | MGnify/ENA primary metagenome ERZ505403 (study PRJEB26158, sample SAMN06016376) | human gut metagenome | biome: human gut; feature: ankylosing spondylitis patient; material... | reverse complement strand
GTGGATTCGTTGGTGTATATGGAACAGCCGGTACCTACAGCGTAGGGAATCTTTTCGGAAATAAATACCGTTACGAAGGTGAAAGTTACGGCGTGTCAGTATCTATAGGAAGAGCATACCAACTGGGGAAAAGTTGGAATTTCGAATGGGAAATAGGTGCTGGAGCACTTTGGATGGATTACGATAAATATTTATGTAAAAGATGCGGTGACTTAGTTGCCCGCAAGCATGAATGGGCTTTCCTTCCTACCAGGGCTGCATTGAACTTGGTATATCTTTTCTAAAATTATGAAGCAAAATAGAATTATAATTCCAATTATGGCAGGTCTGGCGGTCTCATGTGCAACTCATAAGCCACTGGACAGAGTTCGTATATCCCAGCCCAATATAGAGCAAAAGGCCGATACGGCATACAAACTGCCACAGATGATTAAATGGACTGATGAAAAAGGCCAAACCCGTATAGTTACTCAAGCTGAACGCGATAGTGTTACAGGCGAAGAAATTACAACTGTACAACTAAGCGAAATTACTGTAACGGCTCGTAGTAAACAAATAGCGGAACGTAACGGTAAAATAAATCTTGACTTCATTGTGACCGTTCCATCATCTTTGATAAACAACAAATGGCAGTTGCAACTTACTCCGGTTGCCTACAAGCCACAAGATACGATTTACCTGGAGAAAATATTTTTGTCCGGATCTGATTTTGCAAAAATGCAAAAGAAAGGCTATTTGCAATATCAGGCTTTTCTATCATCCATTATTCCAGATAGTCTATACCTGAAAGAGATGTTCAATCAGAAGGGCTACAAGAAAGCAATGGAAGAACTGGAGAATGAATATTTTCAGGCATGGAAAAATGAAGTGATTCAAAAAGAACGCTGGATAGACTGGTCCGATAAGATTAATGCGCGTTTTGTTCACTTTAATTTCAAGGTTGACCAAAGCCGCGCAGCCATCGAGGGATATAACTCTATTCTGGAATACCTACCTGCATATAGCATGCATCGCAGTCTCGAGAAGAAAGACATACCTTCCAAGTGGAGAATGTTTGCGGATGGGAACCATCTAATTCGTACTAAAAGTATAACGCCAGAAGACTCAATAGAAATTACTAAGAAGTTCACGAATTATAAAAAAATAGCTGAGAATCAACGAAGAAAGGAAATGAAAGAAGAAATGTATGATAAATATATACGTTTCCCGATTCAGCCAGCCAAACTTGATACAATCACTAAGGAAGGTTCGAATTTCGTGTATTATTATAAACAAGAATTACCTGCTACGGAAAATACAAAAAAAATAGACCTAACATTGAATGGTATTATCTTATCAAAGGATGAAACCAAAACGCCATTACCACCTTCAGATACTATTACGTATTATATATCGAGCATGGTTCAGTTCCTGGATCATACTCCACGTTATAAGAAAAAGATTATATCGCGAAAGGATGAAGTGAATGTTACGGCTTATGTAAACTACAAGACTGCATCCACAACATTCGACGAAAATATAGGTAACAATAAGAAAGAAGTAGATAAAGTATTCGAAACAATTAAAAACATTAACTACACAGGAGAGTTTTTGATTGACAGTATCTACATGACGGCTACCTCCTCACCAGAAGGTTCATCATCTATGAATCTCCAGCTTTCCAAAGGCAGAGCGATAAATCTAAAAAAATACCTGCTAGAAAAATCAGATGATAAAGAAGGTGTAGACTCGCTGTTTCGTCCTCGCTGGTTAGGAGAAGACTGGGATAAGCTGAAACAACTAATCATGGCGGATGATAGTATTCCGGAAAGGGGAAAAATAAATAATCTCTACGATATTGCCAATCTGGATAAAAGAGAAATGACATTACGCATGTCTCCCTTTTACTCTTATATAAGAGAAAAGTATTATCCAAAACTAAGAGCTGTAGAGTTTAAGTTCCATCTGCACCGCCGTGATATGATACAAGATACAATCGTCATGCCCGTTATAGACACAACTTATCAACGTGCAATTAAGATGATAGAAGACCGGAAATACAAGCAGGCCCTCGTCTTGCTTGATGACCAATATCCTGACGATTACAACACTGCGATATGTCTCATGTCACTGGGATATGATAAACGTGCTTTGGATATCATGCTTCAGCAACCGGATACTTCGGACAGAAACTATGTGCTGGCTATTTTGTACGTACGTCTGAAGATGCAGGAACAAGCCGTTAAATCCTATATCAAGTCCTGTGACCAGGATGAATCTAAAATTTGGCGCGGAAAGCTCGATCCAGAAATAAATACCCTTATTAAAACCTATAATTTGTATAAAGATGAATTTTAGAAAAACAATTCCTATTGCAGCAGGAATTTTAGCATCCGGCTTAATATCCTCTTGTGATTTCAATGAGGATTTTTGTATAAGGCCGGGTGAATTAATAGCCTACTGTGATTTTTCAAACATCAAGGAGGAACCACCACTCCCCTATTTACGTCATGTAATACCTTTTCAAGGTAATGTTAGTTTTAATGAAGGAACAACCTTTACACAGGATACCTTGCGATGGAGTATTCCACAAGGAGAATACAGTTTCTTTTTCTATACCGGTGAGTATAACATAGAAAATCTTGATAACTATCATGAATGTATGCTCAGGGTGAAAACTGACACTATCGAAGGTCGTGCATATATAGCAGAAAAGCAGAAATATTGCTGTTCGGCTTTATTTAATGAGAAACTCGAATATCAAAAGCCAAAAAATGTAAAAGTAGTCCCGTGGAGTTTCGTTAAGAAGTTAAATATCAGACTTCAAGTTGAAGGGAATACTTCGCCTATTTCAAGTATAACCGGTGAATTAAGCGGAGTCAGTACATCCCGTTATTTGTATTCGAGAGAGACTAGCGGCTCAGCTATTGTCAATGAACCATTTTTAAAGACAGGAACGAGCTGGGAAAGTTGTGCGAATAGTATTTACTTATTTGGGCTATCTCCTGCAGACACAAACATACTGAAGGTTATTGTAAAAATGGACGAAGACAACCAAGAATTTGATGAGGTGCAAGAGATAGATTTATCTGGAGAACTTAAATCATTCACAAGCGATGAAATCACTCTGGACATAACCTTGCACGTTGGCAAAGAACTGATTCTTAACAAAGTTACAATCATCGATTGGGAAGAACAACCAGAGACAGAATTATAATTATTAACTTCAAAACATTTACAAATGAAAAAAACAATTTTTATGGCAGCATTGGCTGCAAGTGTATTATCTTCTTGTAATCAAAATGAACTTGAAAGTGAATTAACTGTAGAGTCTGTAGACAGCGCTAAAGCAGGGAATTTAAAAATTAACACCACTATCATTTCCGATGATTCAAGAGCCGGATTTGTTAGCAAAACTAATTTCTCTACAAATGATGCAATTGGCTTGTTCATGTATAAATCAACAGGTTGGGGAGATGCATATCCACGTTTTACATCACAAAACAACAAATCTACTAAAACAGCCTCAGGATGGTCACAAGCTAACGAAATCTATCTATTGCAGGATAAGGCATACATCTGGGCTTATTATCCGTATAATCAATCTGTAACTGATGGAACAAAAATTCCTGTACCTATCAGTGCTACGTCTCATGTCGATTACCTATGGGGAAAAAGTACAAACACTGTATCTGTCGTTGAGACAGAAGCAACCATTCCCATGAAACATGCACTTTCACAGTTTGTTATCCGTCTTAAGGTATCTCCTGAATACCACAATGATGGTAATTTAACATCTGCCAAATTAAAAAGTAGTCGTGCAAAATTCGCTACTACAGGCGGTACTATGAATGTTAATGATAATGGTAAAATTACTTTTACTCCTACATCTACAGAGTTAACATGGGCACCAAATACAACTGTACCTGCTCAAGGAGCTGGTGCGGTAGATTTTTCGGCAGCAATTTATCCTATGACAATCTCGTCTAATGAGGTTACACTAGAAGTTGTAATAGACGGTGCAACTTATACATATAATATACCACAGATTGAATGGACTGCAGGAAAGCGATTCATCTATTCAATTACAATGCAATCAAATAGCGCTGAGATTGGCGGTGAGAATGGCCAAGCTGTAACTATAGAGCCATGGGCTTCCACAGAATCGGATATTACACTCGTGCCAGTAAAATAAAATATCATGAGAATAATACATACAATAAAAGTTTCATTACTTCTTTTCATACTTTGTATTTCTACTTCATGCCGTAAAGAGCTTGATTATGATAGCAATACACAAGGTCATATCATATTTACAAATGCAACTCTTGCACGAAGTAGTCAGGACGGTATGTTTGAAGAAGGTGATGCTATTGGTGTATTTGCTATTAACCCCAATACCGGAGAGTATTGGGGTACTAATAACAAATATGTCTATGATGGTAATAAATTCAAACCTGCTACTGAGAATGATGATATTGTGGTAACGAAAGGAACAGATTTTGATTTCTATGTGTATTATCCCTATAACTCAAATCAAAACGACATCACCAATATCACTCATGTATGCACAGACCAGGATACAAAATCGGGTTGGGTAAACAGCGACTTTATGATTGCAACATATACAGATGCCATTATTGATTATTCAATACCATTGAACTTTAAACATAGCTATGCAACAGTGGAGGTTCATGTGAATAAAAATGATGGGGTTACTGCTGCGACATTAAAGAATGTCAAATATTCAAGTCGATTTAATCTGTTAACAGGTCAAGTTAACACCGATGATTCACGTACAAACTTAAAAATGTATTGTTACAAGGCGAATGATAATGGGAATGCTATCTTTCGATGTACAGTTCCTGTTCAATCATTGTCAAGTCTAACAAATTACATTACTCTTTCCGGCAACTCGTCAATTGACTTGCATGCTGAGTCAGATATGGTTTTGTCAGCCGGCAAAATTCATAATTATAGTATTACTTATCAAAAACACGTACAGATTACCGATTATCTTACTGGTGGAACAACCACCGGTAGCGGTTACTACAATATCGGCACGCAATGTACTGTTACCGCTACACCGAAGCCTGGTTATGAATTTGTCGGATGGTATGAGAACAATCAGTTACTAAGTTCTAACCAGTCATATACATTTAAGGTATTGTCAGACCATAACCTGGTACCGAAATATCGAAATTACTCAAGCTGGACAGTTAATATATCGGCAAATCCCACTCAAATAAAAACTGCTGGTGGTAGTTCGGTTATCACAGCTTCTGCTGAGCGAAATATGTACATCAATGGTGAGTTACAGGGTACCGCAACCGGAACCGTATCACTGAGCAGCAACAATCCGGCGTTTGTTATCCAAGGAACGACGGTACGTGTGAGTGAAAATACAACTACCAGCACTCGTACTGCTATCATAACAGCAAGTTGTGGAGGAGTAACCAATTCTGTTACTTTAACCCAACCAGGCCGTACAGAAACTTATGTATTTACCATCAATGGTGGGGCCTCTGTTAGTGAAACTTTTGAATCAAGCGGTGGAACGGTAAAATATGACATTGTCAGCCAAAAGACAACTGTTATAGATGGAAATTCTACTACAGTTACTGCAAACTGGTCTTCATCATGGAGCACTACGTCTTTTGGTTCATTGAATAATGACGGTACACTGAACATAGTCGAAAATCCGAATAAGACACAACGCGCCGCCGTTATTACATTGACACAAGAAGGAAGTGGAAAACAAGTAACAATTACCGTGAGACAGAAAAAGAAAAATTCAATTGATATTGAAGGGTAATATGAGAAAAAGTCTAATTATAACAACAATTCTTGGTGCAGCTCTTATGAGTTGTACCAAAGAATCACCGGAGCAATTAAATGAATCATTACAAGTGGAATGTTATTCTCGCTCAGCCAGTGAAAAAAAAGTTGTAGAGGATTTTGGAATGTATGTTTTGGCAGCAGACGGTACTCCCTACCCTGGTGTAAGCAATCCTGTACATGTTACCTATCAATCAGGCTGGAACTTTCCCTCTATACGTTTAAATGAAGATGCTAAGATTTATTCATTTTCTCCGTATACTGAAACAACTGATTGCACATCATTAAATATCAATATAAATAATCAGACTGATTATCTTGCATGTTCAGGAGCTTCAACAGCTAACAAAACTAATCCTTCAGTTAGCATCACAATGGAGCATGTACTCTGTAAGATTAATGTAACAATTGATGGTTCAAGTTCATGTCAAGTTAAATTATTGAATATACCAATCTCAGCTACATATAATCTAAAAACAAACAAACTGACGTTTGGTGGAAGCGGTGATTTAACAACCAGCTCATCAAGTGTCCTGATTTGTCCGGCATCCTCACAAGTACTGAAAATGGTTATCACCTATAATGGTAAACAATATGACTATACTGAATCAGCTAAACCTTACGAAGCTGGTAAAGAATACGGTATAAATCTTACTATAAGTGATAGCAAGGAGTTGGTCATTAATGGAGACGTCACAATAACTGATTGGGAACAGGCAGGTAATTATGAAGGAACTGTAAACGAAAAATAAACATGAAAAAAAAGATTTCATTATTAACATTTGCTTTAGCTACATCAACCGGTGCATTTGCTCAAGATGCTCGAAGCGCAATGAACCAAATACTTGATGGTTATACCCTACCTATTTTTGTTGCATTTATGCTTGCAGGAATTGTCTTAGGGTTAGCTCAGCAATGGGACAATATTATAGATAAAGATAATAGAGGAACACGTAAGGATGGGCTTTTTGCTCTTGCCTGGTATGTTGGATATGCCCTTGTGGCTGCAATAGTTGTCACAGCTGTTAAAGCTGCAATTTCCGGAATATCATTACAGGTATGAAATACACCATCAGAAAAGGTTTGGAAAGTCCCTGCAAAATCAGGGGCTTACGGTGTTCGTTTTCTTTCCACGCTTCCAAGAAGCCCATAATCTTTCTATACATAAGCAGTCCTCCTTAAAGGTACTGACCATAGTATAGCAGATATTCGTGTAAAAATCAATGAAATTTCCTTGAATTTTCATACCAATCAACACGATTATTTTTAGCAACCTCTCACGATACGACACGAACACCGCAATTTCTGCATTTTATACCTCTCCGAACTTGGTCGTCATCAGCTTGTAAAGCTCTGTGTTGCGTGGGAACTTGTTGATAAACGGTACAAGAGAGCTGCCGACTTTTAATAGTCCCTGACCTGCACCGACATTCGTGATATAACTCATCTGAAGGTCTGAGATATTAAGCAATTTGGCAAGCTCAATCCTATCGGTGGACGCTTGATTTAACATAATGATAAATTCACTATTGGCAAGCATCGTCCTCGCTGTATGGCTCTGCAAAAGGTCGTCCACATTCTGCGTAATACCCGTACAGTACGCACCGTACTTACGCACACGCTTCCAGAGAGTAAAGAGGAAGTTTGCCGAGTATTCGTGTTGGAACAGCAAATAAATTTCATCAATGAAAATGAATGTGTTTCTGCCTTTTGCTCTGTTCTGGGTAATACGGTTTAAGATACTGTCGAGAACGACAAGCATACCGATGGGCTGTAACTGCTTGCCTAAATCCAGAATGTCATAACAGATAAGGCGGCTGTGCGTATCCACATTGGTATGCTTTGCAAAGGTATTCAGAGAGCCGTCCGTAAACAGCTCGATAGCAAGGGCGATTTCTTTCGCTTCTGGCTCGTCCTGCTTTAACAGTTCCTCACGGAAGTCCTGCAAAGTGGGCGGTACGCCCTGATAATTGCCTTGCTGATAGTGGCGGTACACGCTTGCCGTACAACGGTCAATAATCGACTTTTGTTTTGCACCCAGACTTGCGCCGCCGATGAGCTGTTCACACAAGGACAAAATAAACTCCGATTTCAAAATGACGGGGTTTGCGCCGTCACCGTAATCGGAGTTCATATCCATAGCGTTGATATGGTTTTCGCTCGTTGCCGAGATGTGAATGACCTCGCCCTGCATTGCCTTTACAAGCGGCGAATACTCTCGCTCTGGGTCAATAATGATAATATCGGCGTTGGGGTCGGTCAGAATGATGTTCGTCATTTCTTCCTTTGCCGTAAAGGATTTGCCTGCACCCGACACGCCGAGGATAAAGGAATTACCGTTGAGCAGGTGGCGGCGGTTGGCGATAATCATATTCTTGCTGATTACATTCTGCCCGTAATAAACGCCGTTCTCGTGATAGATTTCCTGCACCCGAAACGGAATAAACACCGCAAGACTTTCCGTTGTAAGGGTGCGCAGGGCGTCAATCTTTCGCACACCGAAAGGCAGCACCGTATTTAAGCCGTCCATCTGCTGATATTTCAGCACGGCAAACTGACACAGGTGCTTTCTGGCAGTCGTAAGCAATGCTTCTGTGTCGCTGTCAAGCTGCTCCTTGCTGTCAGCCGTATGCACCATAGTCAGCACGGCGAACATCATTCTCTGGTCACGGGTCGTAAGGTCATCAAGGAACTCCTTGCTTTCTTTTCGCTGCTGTTCCAAGTCATACGGTACAACGGCAGAAAAGTTGTTGTTCTGGTTTTGCTTTCTCTGCCAATTCGTGATGTTAGTTTCCACGCCGAGCAGTCGGTTTTCCACCTCTCGCACGGCTTCATCTGTGGGAACGGGGATAATGTCAACGGAGAGCATCATATTTCTGTTCAGCTCACAAAGCTCCGCCACCATACTGTCCTTAATATATGCTGCATATTCACGCAGGAAAATCACACGCCCATATCTATCGCCAATGCGGAAATAGTCTTTTTCAAACTCAAAGGTATCGGGACAAATGAAATCCTTAAAATCGTGACCTTTACGCATTGTCTGCTTCAGGTCAAAATGGAACGCTGTTTCCTCGCCTGTGCGGTAGAAGTCGTGGAAGATACGGAGTTTTTCTTCCGCTTCAAGCTCCACGCATTTTGAGCCGAGCCGTGCGAAATGAGAAATCAAATCAGCCCCCACACGGGCAAAATAGTTTCTCGCTTCCTCGATGTTCTTTTTGCAGACGGAAACCGTTACATACTTATCCTGTACGATAGAATTAGCCCCCGTTACTTTATCAAGAAGCATTTTATTGTATTCTTTACGGTAATTATCCAATCCGTCCTCTGCCATAGGAATTAAAATGGTCTGTTCAAAGTCCGTTTTATTAAGGCGGCGGTTGTTGACCGTAATTTTTGTGGTTGCTCCGCTATCGAGAGCGTTTAGCAGCTCTGAGTATTCAAGAAACATCGCCTCTTTGTCCTCACGGCTTGCCACGGAATAGTTTATATCCTCAAACTTAAATGTCTTTGCGTATTTGTTGTTGCCGACAAGAAAAATGCCGTCCTCCCAGATAGTCTTAATCGGAATAATCGCCTGTACCGATTTGGGAATGACAAACTTTTCCTTATCCTGCTTAAACAGAGTTTTAAGAGTTTTCAGCATTCTTTACCTCCTTGCTGCGTTTTGCTTTTCTTGATTTTTTCGCCACGGGGCAACCGCCTTTTTCGTGGTTTTGAATTGTGGTTTTCAGCGTTTCATAGTAGAGATTGTCGGGGTTAAACATCAGCTTTTTCGGCATCAAAAACTCCGATTTAATCCACGCCCATACAAATTGCTCTGCGGTCATACCGTTGTACTTAACAAAGCCCATTACCGCAAAGGGAGCAGCACCGAGAATACACACCCAACTGAGGGTTTCTGTCCCGAAGTATGGGCGGAGAATAAAATACATTCCTACCGCTACACCGCAGGCAAGTAAAGAAAAAATGAACTGTCTGAGCGACAGTCCAAAAAACATTGACTCTGTATAATTTCTGATTTCACGGTTAATTTTTACTTCCATATCTGTTTCCTTTCCTGCGGTTTCGGTCTTTCTCCCTCACGCATTTATCATTCAGGCAAAAGACTTTGCCTTTTCGTTTACCGCCATAGTAAACGCATTTCTTACAATCTCTTTGGTTCATCTCAAAATCTCTCCTTAAAGTCCCATCATTTCTCGGATAATACGGTCAGACATTTTTACTGCACCGACAAGAACAAGCATATTAAATACCAATTCCCCGATATATGCCCACACCTGCGTAACTGCTGCTGCATCAGGATTCACTACTGGTGGCGATGAAGCAAATACGGAGAAAATAATACAAGCAAGTACAATGACTGCTCCCTCAAGTCCTGCATTCTTTGCAATCTGCGCCAGAGGAGCTTCCAGTGCTTTCAGGATGATGTTTGCACCAGTCTTCTCATCTCCCTCAAGACCTGCTGCAAGTTTTGCAACCTCTTTGGAAGCATGGATGTAAGCAGATCCGCCACCTGCGATGATACCTTCTTCAACTGCTGCTCTTGTAGCGTTAAGGGCATCCTCCATACGAAGCTTAGCCTCTTTCATCTCTGTCTCTGTTGCAGCACCTACACGGATGACTGCAACACCGCCTGCTAATTTTGCAAGACGAGATCGGAAGAGCGTCGTGTAGGG
>ENA-OVFR01001736-OVFR01001736.1-human-gut-metagenome-genome-assembly--contig:-NODE-1736-length-10664-cov-3.087002_pt1 | contig 10664 bp, 8 predicted proteins | sample MGYA00237762_ERZ505403 | MGnify/ENA primary metagenome ERZ505403 (study PRJEB26158, sample SAMN06016376) | human gut metagenome | biome: human gut; feature: ankylosing spondylitis patient; material... | reverse complement strand
TATGAATATGTGACCAAACGAGAAGATAACCAAAATTTCCCTTCATCTCAATTTGATGCCCGCGTTGTTTTTCTCTTCAGTACTGTCTTTAAACAATTGACTTCAAAGATCAAGCAACCCTCTCTTACCGCCTATCTACGCTCTTCTATGTCAGAAGATGAAGCCAGATGGAAACTAACAGCAAACGACTCTGAAACGGCCGAAGCAAATCCAGACTTGGAACCTATTGAGCGTCTATCAGTTGACTCACAAGATGAAACATTTCATAGCGCTGAAGCGGGTTTCCATACTTTGTCTTTGGTTACTGGTGAGACAAGCTTTCGAGAAAAGATTCTTGACAACTTCTCTTCGCCCTTTTTTCCACTAGTACTCGTTTGTTCTCAGGTCAGTCAAGAAGGTGTGGATATGCACAAGTTCTGCCGTACGATCATTTTGCATGATCTGAACTGGAATCCGGCCGTTTTAGAACAACGAGTCGGTCGTCTAGACCGTGTCGGCTCATATGCCTCTGAACTTAAGCTTCCAGTCGATATTTTTATTCCTTTCCTAGCAAATAGTTACGATGAATATCAATATGCCCGAGTGCTACAGCGAGCTGAGATGCAAGAGTTGATTTTCGGACGCAACGATACGGTCGTATCAGACAAAGCTTGGGAAGATAAAGAAGATCCATATACCACCAATAACCAGTCGTCAAACAAACTGGGAGAACAACAGGAAATGCAGGAAAACATGCCGTTACTTGGCAACTTAATTTACGGACTATTTGACATGGATCTCTCTGCAAAATCCAGACCTGCTGCAAAGTTCAGAAAACCGAGAAGTCGGCCAGCTAACCGTAAATGTGTGTTCTCGGACAGGCTATCCTACACAATGGCAAGACCTTGAAAGCATTTCTGTTGCAGATGCCTGTCCTTTATCGTTTTTCTAAATCCGGAGCGTTACATCAACTACATTACCCCAATCCTGCATAACAGACTCTGATACCTGCATGAGCCACATAGACATCGAATCCTTCCTCACTACTGCCAAAGGATATGCCCATCCGCTCCCACCGTTACCAACTATTGGTTTCTCTTCTGACCGTCGCCCTGATTCCCATCTGTGTTCTAATCGGATACCAGAGTTGGCTTTTGCAGGCTGAAATTCGGAAAGCCGAGGAACACCAGTGCGTCTCCACGCAACAAATCGCCGATCAAATCGAGTCGTTTGTAGAAATGCATCGGCGAGGCATTGAGGCCGCCGCATTTCAAATTACGCAAAGCGGAGAACGAAGCAAAGAAAAGCTCGACGCCATTCTCGTTGCGCTCTACCGGCAGTTCCCCGGCTTCATCAATATGTATTTCGCCGACAAGCGTGCAACGACGCTTGCTTTTCACCCTGAGTTCAATGCTCGCGGTGAATCCATGGTGGGCGCCGACTTCAGTTTTCGGGAGCACTTCAAAAATTTGCTGAAAGAGCCACGAACCTACATCTCCCCTGTTCTCAAAGGAATCGGTGGAACGGAAAAGCTCCTTTGCACAATCGTTGCCCCCTATTTCGACAAATCAGGCAACTTTGACGGCTTTGTATTGGGCGCTTTGGATCTGGAAAAGATCGGCACCATCATTGAACGCGCCGGACTCGATAAAAACATCTACGCCGTCGTAACTGACGATCGAGGGCATGCCATTTACGCCCCCGGGTGGTCCGCTTTAAACCATCCCGAAGCTCTGGACATCAAAGCTGTCTCGCAGGCAAATCTCGTCCCCGGTCAGATCCGACTGATACGGCACGACTCTTCGCTGACAAAGCAACCTGTTGTCACCACGGCAGCCGTTTTGACGTCACCGTCCTGGTACGTCTGGTTGAGCATTCCTCAGGCTGAAGAAAATGCGATTTTTCACCAATGGCTCGTATCAAGTGCGGCCTTGGTGTTTATCGTGATCCTTCTTGTCGTACTTATCTCCAACACGATCTCAGGCAAACTCGCGCTGGCAATTGAGGCTCTGGGAGCTAAAGCCGGATTCCTGCAACGTCATGAATACAGGAAGGCTCGCTCCGTAACGCTCTCACCAAGGGCGCCCACCGAAGTCAAAGCCCTTGCTCAAACGTTTGAAAGCATGGCCTACTCTATTGAACAGGCACAAACGGAACTGCTTGCGGCAAACACCCTGCTCGACAACCGCGTCAAGGAACGGACAGCTACGTTGGTCGCCGCCATTGACTCCATGCGTGACGGTTTCGGTTTGCTGAACCGTGACGGCAATTTCTCTTTGCTCAATCACCGTCTTCTCGAGTTTGTAAACCTTGAATCCCAAGTACAGACACTCACGCGTGAGGACTTCATTCACGCCGTTCAAAAGAAAAACCCGGACAGCGTCGAAGCCGTCATCAAAATGCTCTCGGAACCCAACACCACATTTGCGTTGGTGGAATCCGACGACAAAGTTTGGTTACTGACTTCGTTTGCCGTCAAAGAAGAAAGTGCGCTCATCGGCATGGGTGTCGTCGTGCGTGACATTACCGAAGCCCACAAACTCGACGTGATGAAGAATTCTCTGATTTCCGTCGCCGCTCACGAATTCAAAACGCCTCTTGCTTCGCTTCGCATGCAGGCTGAAACGCTAGCCCGAAAAGACGTCGCTTGGACAAAGGAAATGCAGTCCGAACTGATCGACGGGCTGGTTGAAGACATCGATCGTTTGCAAACGCTTGTGCGCGACTGGCTCGACCTGTCTCGCATCGAAGCCGGAGCCATCGTTTTGCGCCGTCGTCTGATCAAAACCAGTACCGTTATTGAGGAAGCAAGAAGAGCGGCGGCACGGTCGGCTGATTTTGAATCTCACTTTGAAAAGGATGCGGCTGAAGTATTTGCTGATCCGGATCGTCTGCGGCAAATTCTCATCAATCTGTTTGCCAATGCCGTTCGCTACTGCGACACCACTCCAAGCATCAGCGTGCATGTCACTCGCAGCGGAACTCAGGTACGATTTGCCGTCAAAGACAACGGCATCGGCATTGCACCGGAATCTCAGGAAAAAATCTTTGAAAAATTCCATCAGATCGACATGTCGATGACCCGCAGAGCCGGCGGAACCGGCCTGGGTTTGACGATTTCCCGAGGCTTGGCTCGAGCTCACGGCGGAGACATTACCGTCGAAAGCAAGCCAAAGCACGGCAGCACATTCACAGTGAGCATTGAGGAGCAAAACTGACCATGTCCCAACCGCTTATTCTCGTTGCGGATGATGAACCGAAAATCCGTCGGTTGCTGTCGATCAATCTTGCAAGTCTCGGCTACGAAGTGATCTGTGCCGTCGACGGTCCCAGTGCCCTACAGGTGTTTGAAGATCATCAGCCGGATCTGGTGCTTTTGGACATCATGATGCCCGGCCTCGACGGCTATGACGTTTTGACTATCTGCCCAAACCCTTTGCGCTGGAGGAACTCTTCGGCCGCGTACGTGCCGTTCTAAGACGCCTGTCCACCACGCAAAAAGTGCCCGATCAGGAAATCGTCAACGGTTCCCTGAAACTCAATACCAAATCACGCCAAGTCTGGTTTGAAGACAAAGAAATCAAGCTTTCGGCCGTTGAATTCAGCATGCTGGAGTACTTTATGCGACACGTTAACTCCGTGCTGATTCACGAACAGATCATCGCGCATGTCTGGGGCAATGGCCAACAGCAGGATGTTCAATATCTGCGGGTTACGCTGGCTCGATTGCGGCAAAAACTTCGGGCGGCAGGTATGCAGGACGATTGCGGCATTGTCAGCCATTCCGGCATCGGTTATCGAATGGAAACGCTGCCCCAATAAACACGCGGCAACGAAAATACATTCTCGTTGCCGCGGTTTTGAGAGTGAGATGTCTGATCAGTGCATCACGGCACTTTGTACTTGAATTCGCGGTGGCAGTTGCTGTTGTTGCAGTCCAAACGCGAAGGCTGATGTTCGCGATGGCAAGCCACGCAGTCCGAGTACGTTGCATAGTGCAGCGAATCGTGCGGGTTGTAGTACTTCTTGTACTTACCGGCAGTCAGTTTGGCCACGTCTTCAGGTGTGCCGTGGCACGACGAGCAATCGGTCTTCGTCGGAGCCGTCGGCGCCTTCTCTCCATGGCAGGCTTCACACGAAACCCCTTTGTGGAAGGGCTTCATCGTTTGAGCTGCGTTCACGCTTCCCGTCACCAACACGAGGGAAGCAGCCAGAGTCATGGCAATCAACGTTGTCTTTTTCATTTCGGTACTCCCTCAAATCAAACGGCAGGCATCTGAGCGGCTTCGCGGCCGGCAATGCGACCGAACACGGCGCAGTCGGACATTGAACAGCCAGTCACACGAACGGCACCGTGCACACCGCCGGAGGCTTCGCCACAGACAAAGAGCCCCGGAATGATCTGATCATCTTCAGCGCTGATCGCACGGGTGCGTGCGTCAATGGCAATGCCGCCTTGCGAGTAGTTGAATTTCGGGTAAACCGGGCAGGCGTAGAACGGACCTTTAAGAATCGGCACGGCGTGCGTCTTCTTGAAGTCTTTGCCAAAATCCTCGTCCTTGTTGTTCTTCAGGAAGCCGTTGTAACGATTGATCGTTTCGATCATTTCCTTCGCAGGAATCTTGAAGTGCTTGGCAAGCGCTTCCAAAGTGTCGAACTTCGGCATTTCGCCGTTATTGAGAATGATGTTGAGTTTTTCGCGGTCATAGAGCGTTGCCAGGCCCGCCTCGTCATAAATCAATGCCGGCCAATCGCTGCCTGCGTTCACAGTATCGATGATCTTGTACGACAAGCCCATACGCGGTGCGCCTTCGTTAATGAAACGCTTGCCTGTACGCTGGTCAACCAGAATGCCCTTTTCAATGTCTTCAAAGCCGATCGAAATGGCGAAGCGAACGTGAGCCAAGTGAATCGAACGGGCTCCTGCCTTCATCATGAGCTTTAACGCGCCGGCCGTAGCACCGCAGCTCACAGTAGACGGCACTTTGTTGTACTGCGGGAATTCGCGCTGACGGAATTCAAAGTCGCGGGAGAAGCCGCCGGTGGCAAACACCAGACCGCGCTTGGCCTTGTAGAACTTCACAACACCGGTCTTGTTCAAACGGTCGTCGGCCTTGCTTTCCGGATCAAAGATGTAGGCTTCGCGAACCTTAACGCCTACTGCCCGTCCCTTCTGATCGCGAATGATTTCGTCAACCTTGGTACGAAGCTGAAGGCTCGTGTTCTTGAGCTTCAGATAATGACGGTGCAACGGCTGAATCACGCTCAAGCCGTTGTTGTAGAGCGGCTGGAAGCAACGCTTTACTGTGTGGCCTGCCACCTTGCGCAATTCTTCGTTGTACTGCGCCCCACGTTCCACAAGGAATTCGAAAGCCTCGTTGGATTGTTCGCACATGGTCTGCACCAGTTCAGGCACATTGAGGCGACCACCCGCTTTAAGGACGTCTTTCACATACAGCTCGACACTGTCTTTGACGCCTTCCTTCTGTTGACGTTTGGTATTGCAAGCCGCAAACGTGCCGCCGCTGATCACAGATGAACCGCCGGGAACAGCCATTTTTTCCAGAATGACGGTCTTGCGTCCCAGTTCGGCCGCGGTAATGCCTGCGCAATAGCCGGCCAAACCGCTGCCGACCACGATAACGTCAAACTCCTTATCCCACTTCGGTAATGCCTTGGCTGTTGTGGCAGCTTGCGCCATACCGCCGACGCCGAGCGTCATGACGCCCGCAGCTCCGGTTTTCAGAAACGCCCTGCGAGAGCTCTGCAGTGTGCTCTGGGTCATCTTGTTCTCTCCTGTATTGATGTTGCAGGTCTTGATGAAAAAAGACCTCTACAAATCAAGTCTAGGAAGCAGAACTAACAAATTCGTTACGCAGTCAAAAGGAAGTCATTACAAAAAAATTACCACTATCTTTCCATTTTGCCTTTCTCGGAACTATATGTTTGTTGCAATTTTCACGGGCTTTGTAACGGTCGCGTCTCGTTAGAATCAACGCAGTTAGTACTTTTTCGAGAGGTCGCTCATGCTCAACCGTCGTCTGAATTTGGCTCTCGCATTTTCATCTGCGTTGTTTATTGCCGGCTGCGCCAGCTCTCCCGAACGCTCGGAGTTCGTCGAGATTGGAAACAACACCTACACAGTCAGCGCCTCGAGCGACTCCACCGACAACGGCGGCATTGTTCGTGTTGAACTGATCAAACAAGCTCAGGAATTCTGTGCGGACAAGGATCTCAAATTCCGTTTGCTCAAGTCTCGCTTCAATGACGGCAACAACGACAAGAGCGCCACAGCCACCATTGACTTCGTCTGTGACTCACCTACGGCAGCTTCGGCCAATCAGCCTCCGCAGCCGACTCCCAGAGATGAAATCCCCTCAACCAAAGTTCCTTCGGTCCTAGTGCCATCAGCTCAAATGCGTTAAGCAACGCAAGCTGATCAACGACAAACGAAACCGCAAGCGTTCTGCCATCCACGTCGAGCGCAAGCGGTTTTTTTTGAGGTCAATTGACCTTGAGCAAATCATCCCACTTCGTCGTCGGACACGGTGAGAGGTAATCTCGCCGCATGGCCCACTCCGCAGAACACTTGGCACTTGCGAGCGTCACCACCTTCCCTCAGAATTTCTCGTTCAGCACTTCAATTGAAGCTTAAATCCGCTCGCGGCTAAGTAAGTTTCTGATTTAGCCGCAAACTCAACAAGGATACGAGCTTCGGCTTGTTGCTTTTTTTGAGCTGGAAATCGTATCAAGTCAACAAATCAACTCCAGTTCCCGAATTCAAAAAAGATTTAAAAATATAAACCCACTTTGGTGCCTTGTTTCCTTTTTCTTCCTCATTCACGTAAACCAGGGAGTTAATCCTCTATAGCCACTGCATGTCTGCGGGAGTAGCATATTACGCAGAAGGCTTAATAAGCCCAATCAAGTTCGTCACTGAGGAGTGGTAAAGATGAGCTTTACATTGAAAAAGATAGTTCTTCCCGTAACAATGGCTTTTTGTGCCATCAGCGCGTCTGCAGCGACCTACACTCAGACGGTTCCGGGCCACAACGGCCCGATGACTGTTAAGGTCGCAATCGACAGCGGCAAGATTACGGCAGTCGAAGTTGTGAAACACAACGAAACGCCCGGGGTGGGTACCAAAGCAATTGAAACGTTGCCGGCAAAGATCGTAAAGGCCAACTCAACCAAGGTGGACGCCGTCACCGGTGCCAGTGTCTCTTCCAAGGGCATTTTGATGGCTGTCAACCAGGCCCTGGATGCCTCCCAGGGTAAGAAGGTCGGTAAAGCACAATTTAAACCGGGTACATACAAAGCTCAGGTCTACGGCAACAACGGTTACCTCAATGTCGAAGTCACGGTTAGCAAAGACAAAATCACCGACATCAAGGTTCCCGGCCACACAGAAACCGATCTGATGGGTGGCATGGCCATTCGCACAATGACCAAAGACATCCTTGATTATCAGACCGTCAATGTGGATGCTGTTTCCGGCGCGACGGTCACGAGCGGCGCATTCAAACAGGCTGTTATTGCCGCATTGGAAAAAACCGGCGTCAATCTGGCTGCCTTGCAGACCCCCGTCCCCGTCAAGATCAAGAAGTTCAACGGTACGAAGACCGAAAGCTATGACCTTGTCATCGTCGGTTCCGGTGGTGCAGGTCTGTCAGCTGCGGTGACTGCGGCCGAAGCAGGCAAATACAACATCGTTGTGCTGGAAAAGATGCCTGTGATCGGCGGCAATACGCTTCGCTGCGCCAGCGCTTTCAATGCCGCTGATCCGGAACGTCAAAAACTGCTTCCGATGACGGACACCCTCAAGGATGCCGTTGTTAAGGCCATCAACGAAAAACCGGCCAACGCGGATCACGCCAAACTGATGGCCGACGTTAAGGCCAAGTACGAAGCGTATTTGAAGAGCGGCAGCAAGACGCTTTTTGACTGCCCCGAATGGCATGCCTTGCAGACCTACAACGGCGGCGACAAGGTGGGACATATTCCCCTGATTCGTACCTATGCCGAAAATGTGCTTGAAACACTTCACTGGATGCAAAAGCACGGTACGCCTGTGATGGATCGAGTCAGTCAAGGTGCCGGTGCTCTTTGGCAGCGTACACACCAAGTTGACGCGCCCGCCGGGACCGGACTCATTGAACCGTTGCTCAAGGCCGCCAATAAGGAAGGCGTCAAGATCATCACCGGTATGCGTGCCCAAGAACTCATTTACCGCAACGGGGAAGTCGTGGGCGTCAAAGCCAGCGACAAGGTGGGCAATTCCTACGAGTTCAAGAGCAAATACGGCGTGATTCTCGCCACCGGCGGTTACAGCCAGAACAAGGAAATGCGCCAAAAATCTTCGCCCGTCTTGACGCCTGACATGGTTTCGACAAACCAGCCGGGTGCTACCGGCGACGGCATTGTCATGGCCACGAAGATCGGTGCCGATCTCACCGGCATGAATTACGTTCAGGTTTACCCGCTGGCAACGCCTGGTTCCGGTGCCTTGCAGGGACGTGCCCGCAAGATGTCCGGCCTTGACGACGTGATTGACGTGAATAAGAATGGCTTGCGCTTCGTGAAGGAAGACGCTCGCCGTGACGAGTTTGTGGCTGCCATTAAGAAACAGCCCGGTGCCATGTGCTACGACATCAATGACTCGAGCATTGTCCAGAAATACAACTCGTTTGCAGAAAACGTCGAAACGCTTGTTAAGCTCGGTCGCATCTACAAGGACGACACGCTGGAAGGTCTGGCCAAGCAGCTTGGCATGCCGCCGGAAAATCTGAAGGCAACCGTTGAAGAGTTCAACAAGATGGTTGAAGCGAAGAACGATCCGAAGTTCGGCCGCAAGCTCTTCGACCGCAAGATCGAAAAGGCTCCGTTCTATGCAACACCTCGCGCACCGTCTATCCACCATACAATGGGCGGTTTGTATATCAATCCGAAGGCACAGGTGCTCGATAAGAAGGGCAACGTGATCAAAGGCTTGTATGCAGCCGGTGAAGTGACTGGCGGCGTTCACGGCAGCAACCGCTTGGGCGGCAATGCTACTGCCGATGTGTTGACGTTCGGACGTATTGCAGCTAAGACTGCTTTGGGTTTGAATAAGTAACGGTTCGCCCCTACTTCACTGCTCTTTTAGGTTTGGGGCAGGCTTCATGGCCTGCCCCAAACTGTCATCAGGAATCAATTACTTACTGCTTTGCTACCGACTCACTGCCTTCGATCCAGCAACTGATCCACCCCGACCAGATGCAAATAAGGATCCCGTGTAGCCATATCAAGCAACACATCGTCAAATCCCATGCGAGAAAAAATCCAATAGTGAAATACGGCATCCTCCGCAACCGGCAGTTGTTCGCATTTGGCCTGAAGGGAGCGCAACACTTTGATCCCGACTTTCTGATTGCGATACTTGCATTCAGCCACAAGACAATGCCGTCTTTCGTGATCGGCTCCAACCAAATCAATCTCCGTGCCGTTTCTCCACCATCGCCCCAGAGTCGTCACAGAAAACGGCAACTTCCCGGAAAAGCGCAGTTGTGTCAGGTATTGACGACAGACCTGCTCAAAAGATTCCGCTGCGAAATCCGCAAAACAAGGCTCTACGGTCGCTTTCCATTCTGAAAGGGCCTCTTGCCGCGTCATGATCAGAGTCGGATTGTTGGCTACAAACCGGAACCAGAATTTCACGTACGGGTCGACAATGCGATAGCGTCCTCGAGACGCATTTCCCAACTCCCCCGAACCGGCAAAGACGGGTAATTCCTTCACAACCAAATCCATGTCTTCCAGTACGGACAAATATTTGGAAAGCGTTCGCGTATCCACCAAGCTCTTCTGCGCAATTTCGTTTCTTGACGTTGAACCGAAGGCAATCGTTTGAAGAATGGCGTTGTAGGTGGCAGGATCTCGAAATTCCTGCCTCAATACCGATTGAGCCTCGTCATTGAGAAAACCGTTGGATCTCAGAATATTGGCGGCGATATTTTCCGTCATTGAAAGTTGAGGATTCACGCCCTGCCAGAAATAAGGGATTCCGCCCAACACGGCGTAACCGCGAAAAACGTCATCCGCTGAGTAAGAAGGCACAAATCCGGAGACCGTCTGAAAAGGAAGCGGACGAACTTTCATGATGGTTCTCGCTCGCCCGTAAAGAGGATTCTTTTCTCCCAAAACTTCTTTGGCGATAAGGGGCACGGCGCTGCCGCAAAGCACCAGCAGAATGTTTTCTTCAGACAGCTCCTCGTCCCAAAGCACCTGAAGCTCGGAGAGTATGCTCGGGCGTTCCTTGGCAATGTACTGAAATTCGTCAATGACAATCACCTTGCGACTCGGTGACGGCTGAGTCGCAAGTGCCTTGAGCGCCGAAGTCCACTCGAGATCGCGCAATTGAGGATTTCCGCAAAATGTTCCCACAGCTTGTGAAAAACGATCCAATTGATACGGATCTTTCCATGCTTTCGCTGTGTAAAAAAAAGCCGGTTTTCCTTCACAGAATTTTTGGATAAGCGCCGTTTTTCCAATGCGCCGACGGCCGTAAATAATTGCCATTTCTGCTGTTCTGCTGTCGTACGCATCCTGCAGTGATTCAAGTTCACCGACGCGACCATAGAAATCTGTGTCGCCCATCTTCTACTCCTGCGCCTACTATTTTATTTTCCTGATTTAACTATTAAAGA
>ENA-OVFR01001719-OVFR01001719.1-human-gut-metagenome-genome-assembly--contig:-NODE-1719-length-10724-cov-10.434249_pt1 | contig 10724 bp, 5 predicted proteins | sample MGYA00237762_ERZ505403 | MGnify/ENA primary metagenome ERZ505403 (study PRJEB26158, sample SAMN06016376) | human gut metagenome | biome: human gut; feature: ankylosing spondylitis patient; material... | reverse complement strand
GATGACCGGCGTCTCTTTCGCCCATATGGAAAACGGAGGATTTCCCTGTTTTCCGCGGGAAAAGCTTAGAATCCGACTCCATTCATTTCCTATTTCCTTATCGGAAAGCCCGCTCCTTAAGGGAGAGCGGAATGAATGATTCATGAATGTGAATGCGCCGACGGCGCCGTTCAAAAAGAAAGGATGTTTATTTATGGCTTATGTACCGATCGTAGTGGAACAGACCGCACAGGGAGAACGTTCCTATGATATTTATTCCCGTCTTTTGAAAGACCGAATCATTTTCCTCGATGGTGAAATCGAGGATCATATGGCAAACATCATCATTGCCCAGCTCCTTTTCCTGGAAGCTGAAGATCCGTCGAAAGACATTCACCTCTATATCAACAGCCCGGGAGGCGTCGTCACCGCGGGCCTTGCTATTTATGACACCATGCAGTACATCCGTCCGGATGTGTCGACCATCTGCATCGGCTCCTGCGCCAGCATGGCAGCCGTCCTTCTCACTTCCGGTGCGCCGGGCAAGCGTTTCGCTCTCCTGCACTCCAATGTGATGATCCATCAGCCGCTGGGCGGCGTACAGGGCCAGGCTACGGAAATTGAAATCCATGCCCGTGAAATCCTGCGCCTGCGTGATGAACTGAACGGCATCCTTTCCAAGCACAGCGGACAGCCGATCGAGACGATCCGCCGCGATACCGAAAGAGATAACTTCATGACCGCGGAGATGGCGCAGAAGTACGGCCTCATCGACCGCGTACTTACCAGAAACGAGCTGGATGAATTAACGAAGAAATAAGGGAGGCTCCCATTGAACGAGAAACATGAAGGAACACCGGTCTGCAGCTTCTGCGGACGTTCCGGCGAAGAAGTTGAAAAGCTGATCGCAGGGCCGGGAGTCTATATCTGCAATGAATGTATCGAAGTGTGCGAAAACATCCTCAAAGAGGAAATGAAGGCAGACAAGCAGAAGTCTGTTCCGCACTTCAAGCTTCCCGTTCCGGAAGAAATCAAGAAGTACATGGATCAGTACGTCATCGAACAGGACGATGCCAAAACCGCTCTGGCCGTTGCCGTATACAACCATTACAAGAGAATCCAGTATGAGTCCACGGACGATGATGTAGAACTCCAGAAGTCCAATATCATCATGCTCGGGCCGACAGGCAGCGGCAAGACGCTCCTTGCCCAGACGCTCGCGCGTTTCCTGGACGTTCCTTTTGCGATTTCCGATGCAACGACCCTGACCGAAGCCGGCTATGTCGGCGAAGACGTCGAAAACATTCTCCTGCGCCTGATCCAGGCTGCCGACTATGATATCGACAAAGCGGAACGCGGTATCATTTATATTGATGAGATCGACAAGATTACGAGAAAGTCGGAGAATGCATCTATCACACGTGATGTTTCCGGAGAGGGTGTACAGCAGGCACTTCTGAAGATTCTGGAAGGCACTGTTGCCAGCGTTCCTCCGCAGGGCGGCAGAAAGCATCCGAATCAGGAAATGATCCAGATTGATACATCGAACATTCTCTTCATCTGCGGCGGCGCTTTTGCCGGCATCGACAAAGTCATCGACAGAAGACTGACGAAGAGTGTCATGGGATTCGGCGCCGATATCGAAAAGAAGGATTCCAAGGACATGGCAGAACTCCTGCAGCAGGTCCAGCCGGAAGATCTTCTGAAATTCGGCCTCATCCCTGAATTCATCGGTCGTCTGCCGGTCATCGTGGCTCTGCATCCGCTGAATGAAGATGCGCTCGTCAGGATCCTCACGGAACCAAAGAACGCACTCGTCAAGCAGTACCAGAAGCTCCTTGCCATGGATCATGTCGAACTGGAATTCGACGATGGCGCCATCCACGCCATTGCCCGCCAGGCCATCGAGAGAAATACAGGAGCCAGAGGACTTCGCGCCATCATCGAGAAAATCATGCAGCATGTCATGTATGAAATCCCGGGGATGAAGGACGTCAGGAAGTGCATCGTCACTGAAGACGTCGTGCTGAAGCATTCTGATCCGGTCCTGATCAAGGAAGACGGAACAAAAGAATAATCCGTGCCCCGAGGGGCCGTATTCCAAATAAAAGCACATGGAGGCCGGAGCCAAATGGGACAACCACTTGACTCCGGCTCTTTCTGTAGAATCAGAGAGGGAAGAGACTGAGATATCGAAGTTTTTAAATTAAAGAGTAGACGCTTTAGGCCTTTCATGTGATACAATAGAGATATATTATGGAGGAACTATCTATGGATGAAATACAGAACGAAAATCAGCCTCTCAACCTCCCTGTAGTGGCGCTGAGAGATATAGTCATTTATCCCCGCATGTCCGTCAATCTGGACATCGGAAGAAAAGAATCCGTCGAAGCCGTGCGCTTTGCAGGGAAAGGCGAAAGATACCTCGTCATGGCCATGCAGAAGGATTCCCGCGTGGAAGTACCGCAGGAAGACGACCTTTACGACGTCTGCACTGTCGTCAAAGTGACACAGATGCTCCAGATGCCGGGAGGCCTCATCCGCGTGCTCGTCGAAGGCGTATCCCGCGTGAAACTCCTGAAGGTCACCCGCGGCGACCGTTTCCTGTCCGCTGATGTGGATGATATCGAAGAAATCAAGCCGGAAGATGAACTCCGCGCTGAAGCTTTCAGAAGAACACTCCTGAAGTCCTTCTTCGAATGGCTCCACAACACGAAGCAGGGCCTGCCCGAAGACCAGATGGAACAGCTGAAGAGCATCACCGATCCCGGCGAAACCGCCGATTTCATTGCGTCCCAGCTGCTTCTGAAACCGCAGCAGAGACAGAGAGTCCTCGAAGAAGCCGACGTCGCATCCCGCCTGAAGCTCGTCCAGGGCTATCTTGATATGGAAATCGAGATCGTTCATCTCGAATCCGAAATCAGCTCTGACGTGCGCCAGAAGATGGACAAGGAACAGAAGGACTACTACTTAAGACAGAAAATTAAATCCATCCACGACCGTCTGGGCGACACCGTCAGCCAAGATCAGGAAGCGGAAGACTACAGGAAGAAACTGGCAGACTCTGCCATTCCTGAAGAATACAAGAAGAAACTCGAGAAGGAAATCAACCATCTCGAATCCATGCCGCCGATGATGGCAGAGACCGCTGTTGCCAGAAACTATCTGGACTGGGTCTTCTCTCTGCCATGGGACAAGGAAACGAAGGACTCCCTCGAACTCAAGAAGGCGCAGGAAGTTCTCGACCATGACCACTACGGCTTGGAAAAGATCAAGGAAAGAATTCTGGAATACCTCGCTGTCCGCATCCTTGCGCCTGAAGCGAAGGCTCCGATTATCTGCTTCGTAGGACCGCCAGGCGTCGGCAAGACATCGCTCGCACAGTCCATCGCCAGAGCCATGAACAGGAAGTATTGCCGTATTTCCTTAGGCGGCATCCATGATGAAGCTGAAATCCGCGGCCACCGCCGCACCTACATCGGTGCTATGCCAGGCCGCTTCATTGAAGCCATCAGCGAAGTCGGCGTCAACAACCCGCTGATGCTGCTGGACGAAATCGACAAGGTCGGCTCTGATTTCCGCGGTGATCCTGCTTCTGCACTGCTTGAAGCACTCGATCCGGAACAGAACAAAGCTTTCCACGATAACTACATCGACATTCCCTTCGATTTCTCGAAGGTTTTCTTCCTCGCGACGGCCAACAGCGTCTCCACCATCCCGGCTGCCCTGCTCGATCGTATGGAACTGATCGAACTCACTGGCTACACGGAAGAAGAGAAGCTGGAAATCGCGAAGAAATACCTCGTGCCGAGACAGAAAGAGAGAAACGGCCTGAAGGACGGAGACATCCGCTTCACTCCGGCGCTCCTGAAGAAAGTCATCACAGGATACACCAGAGAAGCAGGCGTCCGTAACCTTGAAAGAACCATCGGCGCCCTCTGCCGCAAGGTAGGCAAGAAGATCGTCCTCCAGGACGACAAGCTGCCGCCGCTTTCCGTCAAGACACTCGACAAGTACCTGGGACCAGTGAAATTCCTCCCGCTCGCTGAAGAACATCCGGATGCCGTAGGCCGCGTCAATGGCCTCGCATGGACGATCGCAGGCGGCGAAGTCCTCGACACCGAAGCCGTCACCATCAAGGGCAAGGGCCACCTGATCCTGACAGGCCAGATGGGCGATGTCATGAAGGAATCCGCTGAAACCGCGTACACCTACATTAGAAGCAAGGCCAAGGACCTGGGACTCAAGGATGATTTCTATGAAACCCTCGACACCCACATCCACCTGCCAGAAGGCGCCGTACCGAAAGACGGCCCGTCCGCAGGCATCACGATGGCAACCGCCATGGCATCTGCCTATACAGGCAGAAGAGTCAGAGGCGATACTGCTATGACCGGGGAAATCACCCTCACCGGCGAAGTCCTCCCGATCGGCGGCGTCAAGGAGAAAGTCCTGGCTGCCAACGAATTCGGCATCAAGCAGATCCTGCTGCCGGAAAAGAACAAGAGAGATCTCGAAGAACTGCCGAAGTCCGTACAGGACAAGCTGCAATTCGTCTATGTCAAGAACGTGCAGGAAGTCCTCGAACACGCATTGGTGAAATAAAGGAGGCATGAAGTGGCGGAAATCAAGGAAATAGAAAAATTTCATATTTTCTCGTCAGTATATTTCAGCTCTGCCGTCAACCGTAAGCAGTACGTGAACGACGGGCGGAAAGAAATCGCCTTCATCGGGCGTTCGAACGTAGGGAAATCCTCCCTCATCAACAACCTCTGCGGGCAGAGAAAGCTCGCCTACGTCAGCCGCGAACCGGGCAAGACAAGAACCATCAACTACTACGCCATCCAGTCCAGAAGAACCGTGGACGAACAGGAACAGCGACAGGAATGGTACCTCGTCGACCTGCCGGGCTACGGCTTTGCAAAGACAAGCCAAGAAAACAAGGACACATGGTCCACCTTCATCGACGACTACATCAAGAGCTCCCCGAGCCTCGTCATGGTAGGCCTCCTGATCGACCTGCGCCATCCAGGACTTCCGATCGACATGAAAGCCTACGAATGGCTCAGAGAAATCGCGCCGTCCTTAGTCGTCATCGGCACCAAGGAAGACAAGCTCAAGAGAAACGAAGCCAGAGAAAACCTCAAAAAGCTGAATAAACTCTTCCCGGCTGATTACCCGGCTATTTCCTACTCCTCCCTGAACGGAGACGGCAGAGACAGCCTCTACCGCCTGATCGAGCAGAAAGTCTGTGAATGACATGAAGAAGATCCTTCTTCTCGCATCCCTCTTCACCGCCTGCGCCATCGAGGCCTTCGCCTACAACGTCTATGCGCCGAATTCCTTCGACACAGTCAGCAAAGGAAACTACGCCTACAAGACCGTCTACACCATGTGCGAACAGGGCAAAGCCCCTGACTACACCACAGCCTTCTTCGACCGCCAGCTCACCAGATACGAACTCGCCGGCGTCATCAAGGATATCCTGGAAGGCGGCAAGACAGTCCCCGAAGACAACCCGAGCCTCATGAAACTCAGGAAAGACTACGCCAGAGAACTCGAAGCCCTGGGATGGAAACCACCCAAGAGACAACCCTCCAAAGAAAAGCCCATCCTTGAAATAGGAGGCGACAGCCGCATCCGCTACAACAACGGAGGCGACGCCGACGCCAGAGTCAGAGTAGCCGGAAGATGGAACATCACCGACAACACCAGCATACAAGCTGGAGGAGAAAAGAACGTAGAATGATGAATGAAAAACACCGCTGTTCTAAGCAGAAACTTGGAGCAGCGGTGTTTTTGCGTGGGGGAGGACCCTAAAACGCGAGCACCGCCAACACTCGCCTTCCCTGACGGGGAAGGGGGACCAGCTCATCTTTAAACTGTTGCTGGTGGATAGGGTTAATTATACCTTTGTCTTTTAGTGGTGCTGCCGGAGCGGAGAAGAAACCGAACAACCTCGCTTCGCTCGATAACTACATCTCATCCCCCGCGTTCCGCGGTTCCCCTTCTCCTTTCGGAGCAAGGTTAACACCCTTAAACCTCGCTTCGCTCGAAAAGAACAGAACTCAGTACATTGCGATTGATAATAGCCGTTCTCGCCGGTACGGAAGGTTTTGACCTGCCCCATCGGGGAAGGAGTACCGGCTAATCATTAAAATGTTGCCGGGAAAGGGGTGCAACTATTCATTGGTTTTTATAAAAGGTTTTGCGAGTGGAACAAGGTTGTGTGGTTTTTTAATTCTCGCCCCGTCGCGGTTATACGGTTTCTATATAAGAGCTTTCTTTCTTATCTTTATTAATCTGAAAGCGTACCATGGCATTTTTAGCGATGGCGCGGGAGCGATAAGCAAAAACCTTTACAACCGCAGCATTGCTGCGAGAACTACATCTCATCCCCGGTCTCCGACCCGACCTTCTCCTTCGGAGCAAGGTTAACACCCTTAAACCTCGCTCCGCTCGATAACTGCACCTCCTCAGACGCCTCCGGCGCCAGCTCCCCCGTGGGGAAGCCCTTCAGTTAGCATGTCTTCCGATTCGCCATACTTGGCGGTTGTACTGTTTCTATATAAGAGCCTTTAGATAATAAGGCGTACCTTGGCATTTTAGCGATGCTCGTTGATAACGAGCAAGCAAAAAGAGCATCGATCGTAATGATCGGTGCTCTTTTTTATTAATCAGCAGCTTCCTATCCTCCCGGGCCGCTTCCAGCCAAGTACTTTCGGCGTTTGTGAGCTTAACTACCGTGTTCGGCATGGGTACGGGTGTATCCTCACAGCTATCGCCACTGAATCTGAGAGTCTGTTCTCTCAAAACTATACAGAAGAAGTTCCGAAGGCTCTTTCAAGCCGGTCGTGCTTTTGTGAAATTAAGTTAAGACCTCGACCTATTAGTACTGCGTCGCTCCAAGCCTCGCGGCTCTTCCACTCACAGCCTATCAACCTCATCGTCTTTAAGGGGTCTTACTCATTGCTGATGAGAAGTCTCATCTTGGGACGGGCTTCACGCTTAGATGCTTTCAGCGTTTATCCTTTCCGGATGCGGCTTTCCAGCCGTGCCACTGGCGTGACAACTGGTACACCGTTGATCCGTCCACTCCGGTCCTCTCGTACTAGGAGCAGCCTCCCTCAAACTTCTTGCGCCCGCGATGGATATGAACCAAACTGTCTCACGACGTTTTGAACCCAGCTCGCGTACCACTTTAATGGGCGAACAGCCCAACCCTTGGAACCTACTCCAGCTCCAGGATGTGATGAGCCGACATCGAGGTGCCAAACCTCCCCGTCGATATGAACTCTTGGGAGAGATTAGCCTGTTATCCCCAGGGTAGCTTTTATCCGTTGAGCGATGGCCCTTCCACTCGGAACCACCGGATCACTAAGCCCTACTTTCGTACCTGCTCGTCGTGTCTGACTCGCAGTCAAGCTCCCTTCTGCCTTTACACTCTTTGCGCGGTTTCCGTTCGCGCTGAGGGAACCTTTGGGCGCCTCCGTTACATTTTGGGAGGCGACCGCCCCAGTCAAACTGCCCGCCTGATACTGTCCTGAGAGTCGTTACTTCTTCAGTTAGAGGTCCAATAAATAAAGGGTGGTATCCCAAGGTTGACTCCATATCAGCTAACGCCAATACTTCTCCGTCTCCCACCTATCCTGTACGTTATTTACCGAACATCAATGTCAGGTTGCAGTAAAGCTCCATGGGGTCTTTCTGTCCAGTCGCGGGTAACCTGCATCTTCACAGGTACTTCAATTTCACCGGGTCCCTCGTTGAGACAGTGCCCAAATCGTTACACCTTTCGTGCGGGTCGGAACTTACCCGACAAGGAATTTCGCTACCTTAGGACCGTTATAGTTACGGCCGCCGTTTACTGGGGCTTCAATTCAAGCCTTCGAGTTTCCTCTAAGCCCTCCTCTTAACCTTCCAGCACCGGGCAGGTGTCAGCACCTATACGTCAGATTTCTCTTTTGCAGGCACCTGTGTTTGTGCTAAACAGTCGCTTGGGCCTCTCTTGTGCCACCGGCTGACGCTCCAGAAGTAAATCCCTTCACATCCTCCGGCTATCCTTATCCCTAAGTTACGGATACAATTTGCCGAGTTCCTTAACGAGGGTTGTCCCGCGCACCTTAGGATTCTCTCCCCGCCTACCTGTGTCGGTTTCGGTACGGGCGCCTCATCTCTCACTAGAAGCTTTTCTCGACAGCATGGCTCACTTGAATTTGACTTTACCGAAGTATCGTCTATCTATCAGTTCTCGGTCTTATACAGTACGGATTTACCTATACTGCAACCTACCACCTTCGACACGCACATCCATTCGCGTGCTCAAGCTACCTTCTGTGTCACTCCATTGCTCAAACGATTTGAAGCGGTACAGGAATATTAACCTGTTGTCCATCGCCTATGCTTTTTGCCTCGGCTTAGGTCCCGACTTACCCTGAGTCGACGAGCGTTGCTCAGGAAACCTTAGGCTTTCGGTGGAACAGATTCTCACTGTTCTTTTCGCTACTCATACCGGCATTCTCTCTTGTATATCCTCCAGCGCTCCTTCCGGTACACCTTCAGTCGGATATACAACGCTCCCCTACCCAGAATTATAAATCCTGCCGCGACTTCGGTTCTGTACTTGAGCCCCGGACATCTTCGGCGCAAGGCCTCTCGACCAGTGAGCTATTACGCACTCTTTTAATGGTGGCTGCTTCTAAGCCAACATCCTGGTTGTTTATGAAGTCTTACATCCTTTTCCACTTAGTACAGCATTGGGGACCTTAGTCGGCGGTCTGGGCTGTTTCCCTCTTGACTACGGGTCTTATCACTCGCAGTCTGACTCCCAGGGTCTTAATTATAGCCATTCGAAGTTTGACTAGGGTCGGTAGGCTTTACGCCCCCTTGCCAGATCAGTGCTCTACCGTCTATAATCTTCCCTGAGGCTAGCCCTAAAGCTATTTCGGGGAGTACCAGCTATCTCCGCGTTCGATTGGCATTTCACCCCTATCCACGGTTCATCCCAAAGTTTTTCAACACTCACGGGTTCGGTCCTCCACGCATTTTTACCTGCGCTTCAACCTGACCATGGATAGATCACTGCGGTTTCGGGTCTACACCATGTTACTAGTCGCCCTATTAAGACTCGCTTTCGCTTCGGCTCCGTGTCTCCCACTTAACCTCGCAACATAATGCAACTCGCCGGTTCATTCTTCAATAGGCACGCCGTCGCACTCTTAAGGTGCTTCGACTGCTTGTAGACATACGGTTTCAGGTTCTATTTCACTCCGCTCACAGCGGTTCTTTTCACCTTTCCCTCGCGGTACTTGTTCACTATCGGTCGCCAACTAGTATTTAGCCTTGCGCGGTGGTCCGCGCGGGTTCATACATCGTTCCACGTGTGATGTATTACTCAGGATACCACTAATTCCCACTCTGGATTTCGTCTACAGGGCTTTCACCTTCTCCGGCCAGCCTTTCCAGGCTGTTCTACTATCCAGTATGGTCGAATATGACGTGGTCCTACAACCCCGAAGGAATACCTTCGGTTTGGGCTCCATCCGCTTTCGCTCGCCACTACTTACGGAATCGATTTCTCTTTCTTTTCCTCCGCTTACTGAGATGTTTCACTTCAGCGGGTTTCACGTTTCATACCCTATGTATTCAGGTATGAACGATCGAGTATTGCCTCGATCAGGTTACCCCATTCGGATATCCCCGGATCATCGCTTGCTTGCAGCTTCCCGAGGCTTTTCGCAGCTTGCCGCGTCCTTCTTCGCCTGTTGGCACCAAGGCATTCACCGTACGCCCTTACTTACTTCATCATATTGCAAAAGCTGTTACCACTTCCACAATACCACAAAGCCCTTTCGTGACTTACTGTATTGTCTCATTGCTTGGTATGCATGTTTATCTTGTGTTTTGTAGTTGTTGTTCAACTACCCACTTTGTTGGAAAGCGATTGCTTCTCAGCAATCGTTTTCTTTGCCACGCAGATGTCAATTTTCGCTTTCCCTCAATAATCGATTTTGCTGGTGGGCCTGACAGGACTTGAACCTGTGACCCCGCGCTTATCAAGCGCGTGCTCTAACCAACTGAGCTACAGGCCCGGCTTTGGGTCTCTTTCCCGAAACTGGTGGAGGCACGGGGACTCGAACCCCGGACATCCAGCTTGCAAAGCTGGCGCTCTACCAACTGAGCTATACCCCCAGTTGCGGTTCTCGGTGAAAAAAGGTCGTCACGCACGTCGTGCCAGGTTGCGCTCCAGGCGTCTGGCTGTTTACACATCTTTGGTTCGTTGCGGGCCCTCGCGGGTTCCGCTTTCTCTTCCCTCAGGAAGAGATCCGACCTGTGCACTTCCGTGCACTTACTCCATAGAAAGGAGGTGATCCAGCCGCAGGTTCCCCTACGGCTACCTTGTTACGACTTCATCCCAGTTACCAGTCTCACCTTAGGACCCTGCCTCCTTGCGGTTGGCTTCAGATACTTCGGGTGCGACCGGCTTCCATGATGTGACGGGCGGTGTGTACAAGACCCGGGAACGTATTCACCGCGCCGTAGCTGATGCGCCATTACTAGCGATTCCGGCTTCGTGTAGGCGGGTTGCAGCCTACAGTCCGAACTGGGCCCAGTTTTTAGGATTTCCTCCGCCTCGCGGCTTCGGCCCCCTCTGTACTGGGCATTGTAGTACGTGTGCAGCCCTGGGCATAAGGGCCATACTGACCTGACGTCGTCCCCACCTTCCTCCCAGTTGATCTGGGCAG
>ENA-OVFR01001718-OVFR01001718.1-human-gut-metagenome-genome-assembly--contig:-NODE-1718-length-10735-cov-3.267135_pt1 | contig 10735 bp, 9 predicted proteins | sample MGYA00237762_ERZ505403 | MGnify/ENA primary metagenome ERZ505403 (study PRJEB26158, sample SAMN06016376) | human gut metagenome | biome: human gut; feature: ankylosing spondylitis patient; material... | reverse complement strand
CTGACTGGAGTTCAGACGTGTGCTCTTCCGATCTTGTCAAGGTGATTTAAGGGAGAAATTCTGAAATCATGAATAGAATAATCGCGCTTGACATAGCGAAAGCCATCTGTATTATATTGGTGGTTATGGGACACTATGTGCCAGATAATTCGCCGGCATGGTATGTGCTGGTGCATGATGTAATTTATACTTTCCACATGCCACTCTTTATGTTTGTCAGTGGCTATGTTTATATCGCTACAAAAAAGAGGATCACTTATGGAGATTTTTTGTTGAAGAAAGTCAGACGGCTGATGGTTCCTTACCTTACGACTTCTGTTATGGTTATCGTCATTAAACTTTTAACACAAGGCAGTATGAGTGTAGACAATCCCGTGACAATATTTTCTTTCGTAGAGATGTTTTATATGCCCGTGGCAGGCTATTTCCTGTGGTTTATCTGGGCGTTGTGGTGGATGTTTGTGCTGGTGCCGCTATTCAGAGGAAAGCAGAAACATGTAGAGTTGTTTGTCTTAGGCATTGTCTTACATTTCATTCCGTTTGGATTGCCTCGAGTCTTTTGTCTTGAACAGTTCTCAGGTATGCTGATGTATTTCATGTTTGGTGTGTTCGTGTTTGAAAATGATAGTCTGCACCGTTTTCTGAAAGAGTTCAGCTGGATTAAGGTAGCATGTGCAGTGGCAGTATTTATATTGGGAGAATTCTTGTATTTTACGAATGGAGTAGGAACAGGTGGAATGTTTTTGCTAAATGCTATGTTGCCTTTCATTGGAATTTGGTTCGTGATGGAGGTAGCGAAACTTGTTTGTAATGATTGGACTGATGTCCATAAAAGACATCTTTTAATGTGGATAGCGCAGTCAAGTTATATCATTTATCTTTTTCATACTACTTTTGAGGGATTAGTGAAGGCAGTACTGAGGAAATTGCTGATTGACAGCAATGTGTGGTATGTCTTCATTCCTTCGGCTATATTGGTGATATTTTCTGGTGTGATTATTCCGATGTTGTTGTATCGGTTTGTTTTGAAAAAACACCGGATTACAAAACTTTTATTTGGATTGTAGTCTTTGTTAATAATAATCTAAAATTCTGATGAAACTAGTAGTTACCGGCACCCGTGGTATCCCTGATATCATGGGTGGCGTAGAAACGCATTGCGAGGAACTGTTTCCCCGCATTGCGGATAGGGATGTGGATACGACCGTAATCCGCCGCAGGAGTTACGTGAGAGATTCACTCACGGAATGGAAGGGTGTGAAACTGGTGGACATTGATGCGCCTAAAAAGAAATCTTACGAAGCGATTGTCCATACATTCCGTGCCATCAACCTGGCGAAAAAGTGGAAGGCGGATGTGGTGCATATCCATGCCATCGGGCCTGCGCTGTTAGTGCCATACGCCAAGATGCTCGGCATGAAGGTGGTGTTCACGCATCACGGGCCCGACTATGACCGTGACAAGTGGGGCTTTGCCGCCAAAAGTGTGCTGAAACTGGGGGAGCGGTTGGGGTGCAGGTTTGCAGATGATGTAATCGTCATATCTGAAGTAATTCAGGATCTGATTGCCCGGAAGTACCATCGGCGTGAGAGGGTACATCTGATTTACAATGGTGTGCCGAAGCCTGAAATTTGCGACTATCCCGAATACTTTGAAGAACTGGGTATTGAGAAAGGAAAGTACATCCTTGGCATGTGTCGTTTTGTGCCGGAGAAAAACCTGCATCACCTGATAGAAGCTTTCAAGAAGTTGGAAGCTGGAGATTGTAAGTTAGTGCTGGCGGGCGATACGGATTTTGAAGATGAATATTCACTGGGATTGAAAAAGATGGCGCAAGAGGCAGGCGTGGTGCTGACAGGATTCGTGAAGGGACATAAGTTGCACTCGTTGCTGACAAATGCTCGCTGTTATTGCCTGCCTTCATCGCACGAAGGGTTGCCTATTGCATTATTGGAGGCCATGAGTTATCACTTGCCGGTGGTGGTGAGTAATATTCCTGCCAATCTGGAGGTAGGTCTTTCTTCTGACTGCTATTTTCATTGTGGAGATGTGGATGCTCTTGCCGCTCGATTGCAGAAGGTGATAGACGAGGATTATCATAGTGTGCAGTATGACATGGCTCCGTATGATTGGGACAAGATTGCAAAGCAGGTGATGGGAGTTTATGAGGGTTTGTTGAAATAAGAATAAAACCGAGATCTACACTCTTTCCCTACACGACGCTCTTCCGATCTACCACGGGGCTTCTTCACGCCCCCAGCGCGGATATGCAGCGCGACAAGACTTTTCTGTGCGGGTTTTCCTATCTGCAAGTGGCGGCTACCCCGAAGCATTGGAATTATGACACGTGGAATTACTACATAAACATCACCCTCTTTCCGTGGCTGGAAGTGGGCTATACCTGTACGCTGCACAAAATAGGATTGCCCCAGTATGGTTATTCATATAAGTTCCGCAATCAGGACCGCCAGTTTTCCGCCCGGCTGCGTGTATGGAAGGAGGGATGGTGGAAGGAGTGGACACCGCAGATAGTGGTGGGGGCGAACGATCCGTCCACCAACGATGTGCTGGGCGACCCCAATAAGGACGATTATGGTTTTACGGGTACGTCTTCGGTGGGTAACGGACACTGGAACCGCTATTACATAGTTGCCACCAAGCATTTCGGGGTGAAGAATGTGGGGGAGTTGGGGATGCACTTCGGTTATGTCTATAACAAGCGGCTGGATTATCACCGGAACGGACCTGTGGCGGGGGTGAATTTTCAGTTTGCCCTGCCGGCTACCTCTTTTTGGATGAAGGCTGTGAATGGGCTGAATGTGATAGCGGAATACGATAGTTATTCGGTGAATTGTGGTATCGGGTATAACTTTTGGAAGGATTATATTAGTGGTGTGGTGGAACTGACCCAATGTAAGTATCCCAGTGCAGGGATGGCATTCAGGATACATCTGAAATAAGGGATGATGTATGGCAAGAAACGACGGTCTCCGTGACTACCAGCAGGAGATGAAGCTCCGCCTCTTTGAAGAGTGGGAGCTTCACCGGAGTGTGATGGTACAAATGCCTACAGGCACGGGAAAGACACATCTGCTGGCTGCGGTGGTGAAAGAGTTTCTCTGTGGTATCGGTACCGGTACGCGGGTGTGGATTGTGGCGCATCGCAGAGAGCTGGTGGAGCAGATAGAGGAAACCGCAGCCCGGTATGGAATGGGAAAAGAACCGGACAAAACGGGAAAGAACGGAAAGACGGGGAAAGACAGTATGCCGGAAGAATCCGGGAGGGTGAGGGTATTTTCCATCCAGTGGTTGTCACGAAACCGGAAGATTATGGACGGACAGCCGGATTTGATCGTCATTGACGAGGCGCATCATGCCCTGGCGGAAACCTACCGGGAGCTTTGGAAGAGATATCCGGAGGCGAGGAAACTGGGCATGACTGCTACTCCCTGCCGGCTGAACCGCAAGGGATTCACGGATTTGTTTGATACCCTGATTACCTCATGGAGCATTGCGGAATTTATCGGGAGGGGCTGGTTGTCGTCCTTTGACTATGTGTCCATCCGTGCGAACAGCAGGGAACAGCGGCTGGTTGACTCGTTGAAGAAGCGGAGTGCGGACGGGGATTATCAGGTGAAGGAAATGAATGCGGTGCTGAACCGGGAGACCGGTATCCGCCAATTGTATGAGAGCGTCCGTCGATATGCCGCCGGGAAGAAAGGGATAGTCTATGCCGTGAGCATCGCACACGCCCGACAGATTGCGGCTTATTACAGCCTGCATGGCGTGGAGTCTGTTGCTATCGACAGCAGGACCCCCGCTCTGGAACGCAAGGAACTGGTAGAGGATTTCAGGCGGGGAAAGATCAGCGTGTTGGTCAATGTGGATATTTTTTCCGAAGGTTTTGACTGTCCCGATGTGGAGTTCGTGCAGCTGGCACGTCCCACGCTTTCGTTGGCGAAATACCTGCAACAGGTGGGCCGGGGGCTGCGGAAGTCGGATAATAAGGAATCATGTGTGCTGATAGATAATGTGGGATTGCACCGGATATTCGGTCTGCCTGTCCGTGACTGTGACTGGGAGGCGATGTTCGAAGGACGGATGGCGGGAAATGCTCAGCCCCGGACACGGATGGAGAACAACGGGCTGTCTGTGTCCGTTCCGCTGCCGGAGGATGGCAGGCGGAATGAAGAACTGGAGGTCGTGATGACACACGCCCGTCTGCTGGATGCTGTCCGGAACGGGGACTTGGTTCGTCTGGGAGAGGACGGTCCGGCCGGTGGGGAGCAACGGACGGCCTTGAAAGCCTGTCGTGACCGGCAGAGTGGTTTGTGGGGCTTGAGGTGCGGGAACAAAATCACAGTGATTCCTCAATACCGGGAAGTATTTGATATTTGTGCAAACCGGGCTGCTGTCCGTTTTAAAGATGGCCGGACAGGGGTGGTGGATAAGTCCGGAGTCCTCATGGTGGTGACAGGCTGTTGCCGGAGATTGAGATTCCTGAAGGGAGAACTTCTTTCTGTCACCAAAGAGGATGGGAGTGACTGTTATACCGATTTGAAGACAAACAGAACTTATCAGGAGAGGCCGGTGGTTTTTTCATACGGCGGCATAGAGTTGCTGCGGGTGGGGGAGACTTTCCATAGCCGCACGCGGAAGGCGTATACCTCTATGCATGGTTTGCACAAAGACAGTCTTTGTTTTTATGGTTTCTACTTGAAGATACCGGATTACCGTGTTCCGAAGTCTTGCCGGCTAGTTGATCCTGTGTGGTCTACTATATTTGATGTCTTCGCCTGCGTGCTGGAAGGGGATGATGAAGAGGTGTACTGGTGTTGTGGTTGTTTGGCGGATCGGAGCATCGTGGTGATGGACGGGGAAGGAAACTATTATCATGTGGAGAAAGGAAAGGGGAAGCGGTATATAGCTTGTAATGCTCCTAAGGCGGGCGAGGCGGATTTTGCCTCCGTGGTGGAAGGTCTGAGGAAGGAAGCCGGGCGGCGTGCGGAGAGCGTACAGCGGGAACGGCAACAGAATGAGGAAGAGAAAAGGCGGAAGAGGCTGGAGGAAATAAAAGATGTCCTTCCTTTCCGGATGGGGATGAAGTGGGGGCTGAAATGGGGAGATCGCATCGTTGTGCCTCCCTGCTACCGGAATATCTGTGTTCCCGTAGGCGGTTATTGTGCTTTTGAAGGGAATGCCTGCCAGTGGGGGGTGATGGCACTGGATGGAAAAGTGGTGGTGGAGGCCAGATATCAGAAGGTGGAGATAGAAAAGGATGGAACGGTGCATCTGACCATCATTCCGGGTAAGGTAAAGACCATCAAACTTTGACGGATATTGAATTGTTTGGGTATGGAGTGGGTAAATTTCAGTATATCACGGGTGTTTGATGAGGAGAGCAATTAGTGTAAAATAGTTTTTACGCCTTGATGTTATAATCTTTACATAAAAGAAAACAATTCTATCGTTGAAGCTCTTACGTGGGATACCGCTTTCAAGAACATAAACGAACCAAGCGGATGGGCCATGAAAGGGATACATGAAGAAGCCTACTAATAAATCCGGCATCAATTGACATAACAAAATCGGATAACTGAAAAATTATCCGCTTTTAGTTTCTTTATTTCGAAAGAAAGATATATATTTGCAACGCTTTTTCAGAAAAGCACCCGATATTGCAGAAAAAACAGTTGCCGAAATGGCTCAGTTGGTAGAGCAATTCATTCGTAATGAATAGGTCCCGGGTTCGAGTCCCGGTTTCGGCTCAAGAAGCGGTAGAATACCGCTTCTTTTTATTTTATATAGTTCCCTTTTTCCATATAATAAAGCCCTTCTCCACGGTCACCATTCTCTAAATCAGTTAACTCTACTTTAAATATTCGGTAGGGGAGAATATTTTTCTGGTGTCTGGGCATATCCACGGTCAGCAGATAGGCATTGCCGTATTCGGTAGCATCGAAGTACTCTTTTATCTCTTGTTTCATCAGAACAGGTACTTCTTCTCCATTTATCCAAACGATAGCTTTTAGTTTGTCAGCCGATGGTGCCAGCAAAACGCCTTTGGCTTGTTTGCTTAAACCTGTTTGCTCAATCTTGCTAAGATCCTGTGCATGTACAAGTGAGGATTTTTCTTCTTTTTGCCATTGCAGGGTGCGGGTCAGACTCATGGGTCGAACATATATCTGATAGGTGGGCATGCCTCCAGGGATGTGGAAAATACGTAGTCCATAGACTTCCATACGATGATAGCGAATGTTGAGAGTGGTATCACGATCGGCAATGAAATTCCATGCCCAAAATTCGAGACGTTGGTCTTTTTCCGCTAGTCCGGGTTTTACGGTATGTGGGTAGGTAGACATATTGATAGCTCCCATACTTTGATACTTTCCTTTAGGAATACGGGTGGTGTAGTATCCGTTTTTGTCAGTGATGGCTTGTTTAATGTCATCAAAAGAGGGGCTCTGCCAAAAGATGGAACAACTGTCAATGGGTTGTCCGTTATAATCTGTTACTTGTCCGCGTATGGTTATTGAATCCCGTTGTTGTGCATATCCAGCAGAATAAAGAAAAAATAGGATAAAAAGGAGAATCAATTTAGGAATAAAAGGTGTTTTCATTATTTTATCTGTTAATTGTGTTTTTAATGTGTATCTTTTTCACTTCTCACCACTTCCCATCCTTTGAACTGTATCAGGACTTTATGTAACGTGGTTCCTTGAGCCAGATACAGCACTTTTCTTCAAAATTATCATAATAATAAGAAGCGTAATCCTTTATGAACAGGTAGAGGACAACATTGCAATAAGTCTCAAAACATTTTTCCAGTCTTTCCAATGAAACCCCTGCCTTTGAGAAATCAAAATAAATCATCTGGAAACGGTTGCGCTGGTCGGTGGAATTCTTACCAATCCATAGTCCGCTGAATAACTTTCGAAACGGTCTTTTTGCAAAATGTCATAGTAGGCTTTCATTATGCTTAGGAAAAGGCTTTTTCCGAAACGGCGCGGACGTATCATAAAGATATAGCTGGCTGTATCTTCAATCAGGGGCAAATACATGGTCTTGTCCACATAATAATAATTTTCAGTCCGCATCCGCACAAAGTCCGAGATGCCGTAAGGGATTTGAGGCGCTTTTTTTGTTTCCATCTTTCTTCTTCTCTTTTTTATAGCTATACAAAGTTACACCATTTTTTTCTGATACCCGGCATGGAAAGGGCTGTTTTTTCCACTCTATTTCGAAAACGTTGGCAAAAGCACCGCGCAGCCTTCCTCTTTTCGAAGGCAAGGCCGCGCAAGATTTCGGGGTGCAAAGCATCTCTTCTTTGAATACATGCTGTAAGAGAAGCGGTAAAGATATGCATGAAATTGTTGGAATCAGACTCACGTTGCCATATTATGAATCATATGCTTCTTCGTGCACTCCCTTCACGGCCCGTCCGCTTGGTTCGTTCATGTTCTTGAAGGCGGCGTCCCACGCAAGGGCTTCGGCTGTAGAACATGCCACACTGGGCACGCTTGGCACGCTGCGGGCTGCGCTTTCACTGGGAAAGTGCTCCTGGAAGATGCTGCGATAGTAGTATTCTTCCTTGTTTTGTGGCGTATTGATAGGAAACCGTTCGGTTGCGTGCGCCATTTGCTCGTCACTGACGGCTTCGGCGGTAAGGGCTTTCAGTGTATCAATCCAACTATAGCCCACGCCGTCGCTGAACTGCTCTTTCTGTCGCCATGCTACACTGTCGGGCAACATGTCTGCAAAGGCTTTGCGGACGATTTTCTTTTCAATGGTGCTTCCGGGGCACATCTTTGCCTCGGGATTGAGGCGCATGGCTATGTCCAGAAAATCTTTGTCCAGGAAAGGCACTCGGCCTTCCACTCCCCATGCTGCGAGGGATTTATTGGCACGGAGGCAGTCATAGAGGTGGAGCTTGCCTAGTTTACGCACGGTTTCTTCATGAAAGGCTTGGGCTGTAGGGGCTTTGTGGAAATAGAGATAGCCGCCGAACACTTCATCAGCCCCTTCGCCACTCAGCACCATTTTGATTCCCATGCTTTTAATGACGCGTGCCAGCAAATACATCGGGGTAGAGGCGCGAACGGTGGTGACATCGTAAGTCTCGATGTAGTAAATGACGTCGCGAATAGCGTCCAATCCTTCTTGGATGGTATAGTGGATTTCATGATGCACGGTTCCGATAAAGCGGGCCACTTCGCGGGCTTTTATTAGGTCGGGCGCACCTTCCAGACCGATAGCAAAGGAATGGAGCTGAGGCCACCAGGCATCTTTTTTATTGTCGGTTTCTACCCGTTTGCCTGCATATTTCTTGGCAATGGCAGAGATGACGGAACTGTCCAGACCGCCGGAAAGAAGTACGCCGTAGGGCACATCACTCATCAGTTGGCGTTTAACGGCCTCTTCCAGTCCGTCGTGTATGTCCTGGGAATAGGCATTGTTGTTTTTCACGGCTTCGTATTCAAACCAGTCGCGGACGTACCAGCGGGTCATCTTGCCTTCTTTTCCCCAATAGTAATGGCCGGGAAGGAAGGGTTCGTATTCATCACAGAACCCTTCGAGGGCTTTCAACTCGCTGGCGCAGTATATTTTGCCGTCCTTATCCCTGCCTATATATAAAGGTATGACTCCGATGGGGTCGCGGGCAATGAGGAAATCGTCTTTCTCCTCATCATAAAGGGCGAAGGCGAAGATGCCGTTCAGGTCTTCGAGGAAGTGAATACCTTTGTCACGGTAAAGGGCAAGGATGACTTCGCAGTCGCTTCCGGTTTGGAAATCATATTTTCCGGCGTACTTTGCACGAACATCCCGATGGTTGTAGATTTCTCCGTTCACGGCAAGGATTTGTTTCCGGTCGGGACTGTATAGGGGCTGCCCTCCGCTTTGAGGGTCTACGATGGAGAGGCGTTCATGGGCCAGGATGGTAGAGCCGCCTACATAGATACCGTTCCAGTCCGGTCCGCGGTGGCGGAGCTTTTGTGACATTTTCAATGCCTTCTGACGCAACTCTTGCGTTTGTTGCTTTATCTTGAATATTCCTACGATTCCACACATAATTGTATTTGTTGATTTATTTATTGAGATAACTGTCTATGTCCGTTGCCGCTTTCCGTCCGCTGGCAATGGCGCGTACCACCAGGCTGGCTCCGCTTGCCGCATCGCCGGCTACGAATACGTTTTCGGTGAATTGGGGATGTTCGGGTTTTAAGAAGCCCATTGCCAGAAGAACCAGGTCGGCTTCAATCACTTCCACCTTTCCGGTGGGCTTCATGACAGGGCGGCCGCCGTCGGGATCGGGAGTCCATTCCACCTGTTCCACTTCCACACCGCACACTTTACCGTTTTTGCCTAAAAACTTACGGGTGGCGAGAGACCATAGGCGGCTGCACCCTTCTTCGTGAGAAGAGGTGGTTTTCAGTACGACGGGGAATTGGGGCCATGGAGTGGCAGGATTCTGTCCTACGGGCGGCTGGGGCATGATTTCTATTTGGGTGACGCTTAGGGCACCTTGCCGGTTGCTGGTCCCTATGCAGTCGCTGCCGGTATCCCCTCCGCCGATGACCAGTACTTTTTTCCCTTTGGCAGTAACCAGTTGTTCTTTCGGGAACGTCATGCCGGCAAGGATACGGTTTTGTTGCGCCAGCATGTCCAGTGCCGGGTGGATGCCTTTCAGTTCGCGTCCGGGGACAGGGAGGTCACGGGCGGTCGGAGCTCCGGTGCAGATGCAGTAGGCGTCAAAACCTTCGGGGAGTTGTCGCACATCCACATCGTTGTTCATTTTGAAGTGGATGCCTTCTTCTTCCATCACCCGGATACGGCGGTCGATGATGGGCTTGTGCAGCTTGAAGTTGGGGATGCCGTAACGTAGCAGGCCGCCGGGAGCCTCATTCTTGTCGAAGACGGTCACTGTGTACCCTTTTCCGTTGAGCTGGTTGGCGGCGGCCAGTCCGGCGGGCCCGGCGCCGATAATGGCTACTTTCCGTCCGTTGCGTTCAATGTTCCGGGGCTTGATGTAACCTTCGCGGAAGGCTGCTTCGGCAATGGCCGCTTCGTTCTCGCGGATGGTGACGGGAGAGTCCATGCTCAGTTTCAGCACGCAACTCTTTTCGCAGAGGGCGGGGCAGATGCGGCCAGTGAACTCAGGAAAATCGTTGGTTTCGTTCAATATCTTGTAGGCTTCCTCCCATTTGCCTTTGTAGAGGGCATCTTGAAATTCGGGCTGCTTGTTGCCCAGCGGACAAGCCCAGTGGCAGAAGGGAACGCCGCAGTCCATGCAGCGTGAGGCTTGAAGTTTCCGGTCACGGCTGTTCAGAGTCTGTTCTACCTCGCTATAATCTGATATCCGGTCGTGGATGGGACGGTAGCCCGCTTCCTGACGCGGAATAGTTAAAAATGCTTTTGGATTTCCCATATCTTTGTTGTATTTCTTTGTTGATAATTTGTGTGATGTATTAATAATCTCTTTGTACATCAGCTATTTTTTGCTGTAGCTTGCGCATTTGTTCTTCTTGCAATACTCGTTTATATTCGATAGGTACTACCTGAATAAATTCATCCACATAGCGATTCCAGTCATCCAGCATCGTTCGTGCCAGTTTGGAGCCGGTATAGAGGTAATGCTGGCGGATCAGTTCATGCAGTTCCTTCCGGTAAGATGCCTCCTCGATAAGCGAGAGCTCCACCATCTCCATGTTGCAGAAATAATCGAAGTTGTGGTTCT
>ENA-OVFR01001717-OVFR01001717.1-human-gut-metagenome-genome-assembly--contig:-NODE-1717-length-10736-cov-2.686921_pt1 | contig 10736 bp, 10 predicted proteins | sample MGYA00237762_ERZ505403 | MGnify/ENA primary metagenome ERZ505403 (study PRJEB26158, sample SAMN06016376) | human gut metagenome | biome: human gut; feature: ankylosing spondylitis patient; material... | reverse complement strand
GCTTGGCGTACTGCACGGGGATGCGGCGCTCGGCGCCGTTGACCCAGGTGATCAGCACGATCAGCAGCAGGATGCCCACGATGACCAGCAGGACCATCCACCATTTCAGGGAACCGGCCCGCATACCCCCGACCATCTGGGACACCATGGTGGGAACGCGGGACAGGATGCCCGCGAACAGGATGATGGAGATGCCGTTGCCGATACCGAACTCGGTGATCTGCTCGCCCATCCACATCACGAAGGAGGAGCCCGCAATGAAGGACACGATGATGACCAGGGCGGCCCACACAGACGTGCTGGTGAGGATGCCGTAGTTCTTCATCAGGAAGAAGTAGCCGACACCCTGGATGATGGCGATGGCCACGGTGGCATACCGGGTGATGGACTGGATCTTCTTCTTGCCTTCCTCGCCGCCCTCCTGTGCCATGCGGCCCAGGGAGGGAATGGCGATGGTCAGCAGCTGGATGATGATGGAGCTGTTGATATAGGGCTGGACGCCCAGGGCGAAGATGGTGGCCTGGGCGAAGGCGCCGCCGGACATCACGTTATACAGGCTCAGCACGGTGGTGCTCAGCTGGTTGATATAGGTGCCCAGCAGGCCGGTGTCCACATAGGGGACGGGGATGGCGTTGCCGATCCGGAAGATCAGCAGGATCAGCGCGGTAAAGACGATCTTTTTGCGCAGCTCGGGGATGCCCCAAGCCTTCTTGATGGTCTGGATCAACTTAGATCACCTCTGCCTTTCCTCCAGCAGCCTCGATTGCATCCTTGGCAGACTGGGAGAAAGCAGCGGCCTGTACGGTCACCTTCTTGGTAACATTGCCGTTACCCAGAACCTTGTAGCCGTATTCACACTTGCTCAGGATTCCCTTGGCAAGCAGGGCCTCTGCGGTGACGATGTCGCCGTCCTCAAACTTGTTGAGAGCGGTCAGGTTGATGATCTCCAGGGGTTTGGCAAAAATATTGTTGAAGCCACGCTTGGGGATACGGCGTGCCAGAGGCATCTGGCCGCCTTCGAACCCGATGCGGGTACCGCCGCCGGAGCGGGCCTTCTGGCCCTTATGGCCGCGGCCGGCAGTCTTGCCGTTACCGGAGCCGGCGCCGCGGCCCTTGCGGTAAGCTTCCTTGACGGAGCCAGTGGCGGGAGACAGTTCGTTGAGTTTCATCCTCTCGCACCTCCTTTATTCTACTTCGGTGACCTGGAGCAGATAGCCGATCTTGGCGATCTTGCCCCGGGTCTGGGCGTTGTCGGGCTGAACGGTGGTGTCACCGATCTTCCGCAGGCCCATGGACTTGGCAGTGGCAATGTGCTTTTCCAGTCTGCCGTTAAGGCTCTTGACGAGCTTGATGTTCAGATTAGCCATTGTTCACGCCTCCTTAGCCCACGATCTCGTCGACGCTCTTGCCGCGGGTGCGGGCGACCTCTTCCGGGGTGCGCAGGGCCTTCAGGCCCTCGAAGGTGGCGGCGACAACGTTGACGGCGGTGTTGGAGCGCAGGCACTTGGTACGGATGTCCTTCACGCCGGCAGCTTCCATGATGATACGCACAGGACCACCGGCGATCACGCCGGTACCGGGGGCGGCGGGCTTCATCAGCACGCGGCCGGCACCCTTCTCGCCGATGATCTCGTGAGGAATGGTGCTGCCGGACAGGGAGATGGTGATCATGTTCTTCTTGGCGTCCTCGATGCCCTTGCGGATGGCCTGCTTGGAGGTAAGTGAGTCGGTGGTGCTGCGCGTGCTGTGGAACGTGGTCACTGGTAATCCTTGCGTTGCTGCTGAATGGGATGAAGTTCGGCTCAAGTCTACCGTCAGGCGTGGGCATGGCGGCGGCGGGTACCGCATACTGGCATGGACCCCGGCGTGCGTCGCGGCCGCAGGACACATGCCCCCATATTGACATGATGACACGAATGCCCCGCAAAGCTCGCAATCTGCGTTATTCTGGGCTTTATGACGAAAGATGAATTGAACGGCGAGGTGTTCTCCGGCGTCTGCGCGAAAGCCGACGCCGCCGCACGCGCCCAATCTGATCTGGCGCAGGCCGACACCCAGGTGAAAAACGCCCTGCTGCACGCGATCGCCGATGCGCTGGACGCCGACGCCTCGACCATCGCCGCCGCCAACGGGCAGGACATGCAGGCCGCAGCCGCTCGCGGCATGGACGCCGGGAAGCTCGACCGTCTCCGGTTCGACGAGCCGCGCATCGCCGCCAGCGCCGAAGGCGTTCGCCACGTGGCCTCGCTGCCCGATCCGGTCGGCGAGATCGAGCGCGGATACACGCTGGAGAACGGGCTGCGGCTCAATCAGGTGCACGTGCCCATCGGCGTTATCGGCATGATCTACGAAGCCCGGCCGAACGTGACCGTGGATGTGGCCAGCCTGTGCCTCAAATCCGGCAACGCCGCCATACTGCGCGGAGGACACGACGCAGAGCGCACGAACGCGGCGACACTGGCGGTGATCCACGACGCGCTCGCCGCGAACGGATTCGACCCGGCGCTGATCGACACCGTCGACGAATACGGACGCGAGGGCGCCACGGCGATGATGGAGGCCCGCGGCCACATCGACGTGCTGATCCCGCGCGGCGGAGCCGGACTCATTCAGGCCGTCGTACGCAATTCCAAAGTGCCGGTCATCGAGACCGGAGCCGGCAACGTCCATATCTATGTCGACCGCAGCGGCGACCTCGACAAGGCGATCCCCATCATCATCAACGCGAAGACGCAGCGCATCGGCGTATGCAACGCCGCCGAAAAGCTGCTGGTCCACCGCGACGTGGCCGAACGGTTCCTGCCGGCCGCGGCGAAGGCGCTCGCCGACAAGGGTGTCGAGCTGCACGCCGACGAGCGGGCGTTCGCCATCATCGAGGCGGCCGGCATCCCAAGCCTCGCCATGAAGCACGCCACGGACCAGGATTGGGACACCGAATATCTGGCGCTCACCATGGGGGTCAAGGTCGTCGATTCGCTCGACGAGGCCATCGACAGCATCAACATGCATTCCACCGGCCACACCGAGTCGATCATCTCCGAGGACTACTCCGCGATAGAAACGTTCGCCAAGCGCATCGACTCGGCCGTCGTCATGGTCAACGCCTCCACCCGTTTCACCGACGGAGGGGTGTTCGGCTTCGGCGCGGAGCTCGGCATCTCCACGCAGAAGATGCACGCCCGCGGCCCGATGGGACTCAAAGAGATGACCACCACGAAGTGGATCGGCTACGGAACGGGGCAGGTGCGAGCATGAGCGAGGAACGACCGGTGATTTCCACCATCCGGGACGATATCGATCTCAACGACCAGGCATTGGGCCTGAAGATTGCCGCGGAACGGCTCAGCATCGTCCGCTACGTGTTCCTGGTGCAGATCGAGGATGGCATCGCCTCGGCCAGCCAGCGGGCATCGCTGGAATACGCCGACGCCGTGCTCATCGGCTGGCCGGAGACCGACTCCCCGGAGGTCGTGGAACTGGACGCGGCGAAGCTGAAGACGGTGCGCGAACAGATGAGCATGATGGAGCAGTACATCCGCCGCTTCAGCGCCATGGAACGCAAAGGCGACGTCGACGGCATGACCGACACGCTGATCCGTATCACCGAGCGCGTCGCCGAAGTGCGCAGGCTGTACCAGCCCGGCTTCCCCCTGCCCACGTTCGCCGAGATCCGCCGCGTCGTGCAGGACGAATGGGACGAGGACATGGGCAAGATCGACCCGCAGGAGGCCAACACCACCGCGGACCAGGGCGAGCGCGAGACGGACGAGGCGGACAGCCAGCCGGAGGTCTCGGAGGCATGACGACGCGAAGGCCGCCGCAGGAGGCAAGCCCATTGGCCGCAGAAGCCGACCCCTCGCCCGAAATCCAATATCTCGTCGAGCCGGAGCGCCGCATGTCGGACCTGTCATCCGAAAAACCGGACGGAGCCAAGCGGTTCTCCACGCGCGGCAACTGGCACATGCGCCCGCGCGTCGGCATCATGGGCGGAACCTTCGACCCGATCCACAACGGCCACCTGGTCGCCGCCTCGGAGGTGGCCTGGGTGTATGACCTCGACGAGGTGATTTTCGTGCCGACCGGCCGGCCGGTCTTCAAGCTCGACAAGCAGGTCACCAATGCCGAGGACCGTTATCTGATGACGGTGATCGCCACCGCGTCGAACCCGAAATTCACCGTGTCCCGCGTCGACATCGACCGGCCGGGCGTCACCTACACCATCGATACGCTGCGCGACCTGCGCTCGCAGCATCCCGACGCCGAGCTGTTCTTCATCACCGGCGCCGACGCGGTGGCGGAGATCATGGAGTGGAAGGACGCCGACCAGATGTGGGATCTGGCGCATTTCGTAGCGGTCACACGGCCCGGCTACTCGTCGCCACAGGGGGTGCGGCTGCCCGACGGCAAGGTGGACACGCTGGAGATCCCGGCGCTGGCCATATCCTCCACCGATGTGCGCCGGAGTGCGACGCACGGCGAGCCGGTATGGTACCTCGTCCCTGACGGCGTCGTGCAGTACATCGGCAAGCACGGCCTGTACCGCAGGCGTTCCGGCTGACCGGGACACGCCGGCGAGTCGTGCCGGGAACGCTAACGGAACATGAACCGGGGCTGGCCTGCATGTGACATGCGGTCGGTGTGCACGGTTACTATGACATTGTCCACTTCAGCGAAACACAAACGTTTGGAGACATGGTGAGTGCAATCCTCGAAGGAAAGCCCGATAAAAACCTCATCCTCGTGACCGGCCGTACGCATCCGAAGCTTGCCTCGGACGTCGCCGAACAGCTTGGCATCGACATACTGGAGACCACCGCATACGATTTCGCCAACGGCGAGATGTACGTGCGCTACACCGAATCGGTGCGCGGCGCGGACGTGTTCGTGCTGCAGACCCACGCGGATCTGGTCAACAAGTCGATAATGGAACAGCTCATCATGATCGATGCGTTGAAGCGTGCCTCCGCGCGTTCCATCACCGCGGTATGCCCGCTGCTGGGCTACTCCCGTCAGGACAAGAAGCATCGCGGACGCGAGCCCATCTCCTGCCGTCTGATCTTTGACCTGCTCAAGACCGCCGGTGCCGACCGCATCATGAGCGTCGACCTGCACGCCGCGCAGTCCCAGGGCTTCTTCGACGGCCCGGTCGACCACCTGATCGCTATGCCGGTGCTGGTGGACTATATCCGCGATCGGTTCTCCAACGAGCTGGGCAACGTCGCGGTCGTCTCCCCGGATGCCGGCCGCATCCGCGTGGCCGAGCAGTGGGCGCAACGCCTCGGCGGCGGCCCGCTCGCCTTCGTGCACAAGACTCGTGACATCACGCGCCCGAACAAGGCGGTCGCCAACCGTGTGGTCGGCGATGTCAAGGGCAAGGACTGCGTGCTCGTCGACGACCTGATCGACACCGCCGGCACCATCGCCGGAGCCTGCCACGTGCTGCGTGACGCGGGCGCCAAGTCCGTGACCGTGGTCGCCACGCACGGCGTGTTGTCCGGTCCGGCCGTGGACCGTCTCAAGAACTGCGGCGCCAGCGAGATCGTGCTCACCGACACGGTGCCGATTCCCGAAGAGAAGCGCTGGGACGGCCTGACCGTGCTGTCGATCGCGCCTCTGCTCGCCAGCGCCATCCGCGCGGTGTTCGAGGACGGTTCCGTCGCGGAGCTCTTCGACACGTACCCCGAGCACCACGGGCAGGGCTTCCTGTTCGCATGAGCTTCGATTTGACGAAGTCGCGAGGTATGGCATAATAAAAACTTGGCGGGTTCACCGCCATTCCCCCATGGTGTAATGGCAGCACACGGGTCTTTGGAACCCTTTGTCTTGGTTCGAGTCCAGGTGGGGGAACTTTCGCGCCCGGTTCCGCGGCAATCCGCGGCCGGGCAGCAATCCTGCAGTCGGCAGAGAACTGGAGTCGCACCGAAATGGCACTATCCGCCGCAATCATCCTCGCCGCAGGTGAGGGAACACGCATGCGTTCGTCCAAGCCGAAGGTCCTGCACGAATTCGCGGGCAAGACCTTCCTCCAGCGTGTCATGGCATCAGTCGGACATCTGGAGCCCGAGACGCTGGCCGTCGTCGTGCACTATCAGGCCGACCGCGTCTCCGAGGCGGCACGGTCCTACGACGCGAACGTCGACATCGTCAACCAGGACGACATCCCCGGCACCGGCCGCGCGGTCCAGTGCGCGATGGCGCAGCTGACCCAGGAACGCAACCTGCATGGCTCGGTGCTGATCGCCGCGTCCGACATGCCACTGCTCGACTCCGTCACGTTGAAGAAGCTCGTGGCGTTCCACGAGCAGAGCGGCGACGGCGCCACCGTGCTGACCACGATCCTCGACAACCCGACCGGATACGGCCGCATCATCCGCGACCGTGACGGCCACGTGCTGCGCATCGTCGAGCAGAAGGACGCCAACCGGAGCGAACTCGCGGTGCAGGAGGTGAACACGTCCGTGTACGTGTTCGACGCCGATCTGCTTGCCGAGGCCATCGCGAACCTCGACAACCACAACGCGCAGGGCGAGTTCTATCTCACCGACGCGCTGGAGACCGCGAAGACGCGCGGCACGGTCGGGGCGTTCGCCGCGCCCGACCCGCTGAGCGTCGAAGGCGTGAACGACCGCCTGCAGCTCGCCGCGCTGTCGAAGGCGCACAATCGTCGCGTATGCGAGCACTGGATGCTCAACGGCGTGACGATCCTCGACCCCGACACCACGTGGATCGAAGACGACGTCGAACTCGCGCAGGACGTGACCGTGCTGCCCGGATCGTTCCTCAAAGGCCACACCGTGATCGGTCAGAACGCGGTCGTGGGCCCATACACAACGTTGATCGACGCGACCGTGGACGCCGAGGCCGTCGTCGAACGCTCCCGCGTGCAGGGCTCGCATATCGGGCGTGCCGCGAACATCGGCCCGTGGACCTACATGCGGCCGGGCAACGAGCTGGGCGAGGAGACCAGGGCCGGCGCGTTCGTCGAGATGAAGAAGGCGCACATCGGCAACGGCACCAAGGTGCCGCATCTGAGTTATGTGGGCGACGCCGAACTCGGCGAGCACACCAACATCGGCGGTGGCACGATCACCGCCAACTATGACGGCGTGCACAAGAACCGCACGCACATCGGCTCGAACGTGCACGTCGGCGCCGGCAACCTGTTCGTCGCGCCGGTCGAGGTCGGCGACGGCGTCACCACCGGTGCCGGTTCGGTCATCCGCCACGCCGTGCCGGACGATTCGATGGTCTATTCCGAAAACACACAACACATCGTCGAGGGCTGGAAGCCCGCCTGGGAGCGCTGAGCCATGCCCGCACTTCAGGATTCCATCAACGCCGTCCGCGTGGCCGCCGAGGCCGCGGACCGTATCAAAGCCACCGACATCGTGGCCTTCGACGTAGCCGACCTGCTCGGCATCACCGACATCATGATGATCGCCGGCGCCTCCAACGAGCGCCAGGTGATCGGCGTCGCGGAAGAGGTCGAGAAGGACGTGTACCTCAAGTGCGGGCATCTGTCCCCGCGCTCGCGCGAAGGCGTCGACGAAGGACAGTGGGTGCTGCTGGACTACGGCGATTTCATCATCCACATCATGCATCAGGACGCGCGAGAGTACTATCGCCTCGAACGGCTGTGGCGTGACTGCCCCGTCGTCGAGCTGCCTCTCGAACACCCCGAGACGACGGGCGACGAATCCGCCGACAACGGCAGTGACGGTGACGATGCCGGCGAAGCTGATGAGTGATGTCTCCTCGCCGCAGGCGATGCCGGAGCACGTCCGCTCCATCACGCTGATACGGCATGGGCGCACCTCATACAACGCCCGGCATTGCTTCCAGGGGCAGATTGACATCCCCTTGGATGAGATCGGCGAATGGCAGGTCAGGCAGACCGCGCAGGCACTGCGCTCCCTATACGTCGAATCGCACCCGGAACGCCGGCAGCTCGTCGTGGCATCCGACCTGAGTCGTGCCATGGCCACGGCGCACGCCTTCGCCGACCCGCTCGGACTGGTCGTGCACCCCGACGCCCGCGTGCGGGAGCGCAACTTCGGCGAATGGGAAGGCAAGGAGCTGGCCGAACTGGAGCGCGAATGCCCTGAGGACTACCGTGCATGGGCGGAATATCGCGGTGGCGAACTGCGGCATGGTGCCGAGACGAAGGCCGCCGTCGGCGAGCGAGGCCGCGCGGCATTGGAGGAATGGTCGTTCAGCGCCGGAGCCGACACAGATCTGTACGTGTTCTCGCATGGCTCATGGATCGCGCAGACCGTGCAGACCGTGCTGGGATTGGGGGCTATCCACCCCGATTTCGCCGACGTGGTCAGCATGGCCAACGCGCACTGGGTGCGGTTCGTCGCAGCCGACATGCTCGACGGCACGTTGCGGTGGCGGCTCGTCGACTACAATCATGGTCCGGCGCCCGCCGACACCGACCAGTGGGAGCATCCGTCCCTATAGCAGGCTCCTGATGCTGCGTTCTCCCCGTCCGTCCCTCTATCCGCCGTTCCCTGTACGCTGGCAGAGGACACATTGCGTCCCGAATGACGGGCTACGATGGGAGCATACCGTCATCGACAGCAGGAGGAGACCGATCATGGCCAAGAACATCGCAGACGGCGACATCATCTGGACGCAGCGCAAGCGCAACTGGTGCCGCACCCCGTTCACGTTCACCACGTACACTCTGACGGCCGACGAGCTGGCCACGCAGAGCGGTCTGCTGCATCAGAGCTTCGACACCGTCAAGCTGTTCCGCATCGTCGACATCACGATCTCGCGCACGCTGCTGCAGCGCATCTTCGGCTTGAGCACGATTCTCATCGACGCGATGGATCAGTCCACCGGCGGCAAGATCGTGCTGAAGAACATCATCGACGGTTTCGCCGTGCGCAAGGAACTGCAGCACGCGGTGGATGCCGCCCGCAATGTCAACCGCGTCAGCACCCGCGAGTTCATGGGCACCGGCGACGGCTACTACGGCGGCCCGGACGGACCCGACCTCGACGGGGACGGATACCCGGATTTCCCGGCCAGATGATCGCTGCGGCACACCCGGTCACGGGAAACGGGAACGGGTGTGCCGGATGAGGAGAATGCGATGAGCGGCTATGGCATGAGCGTCAACGACACGACCATCTGGTGGCAGGTGTATCCGCTGGGATTCACCGGCGCCCCGATACGCCCGTCCAACGAGGGCGAGCGGGCGTTGACGCCACGACTCGACGCCATCATCCCGTGGCTTGACTATCTCATCGACATGGGCGCGAACGGCCTACTGCTGGGGCCGGTGTTCGCGTCCGAGACCCACGGGTACGACACGGTCGACTACTATCGCATCGATTCTCGGCTCGGCGATGACGCCGCATTCGACAGGCTGATCGATGCATGCCGTAGCCGGGGCATCCGCGTGATGCTCGACGGCGTGTTCAACCATGTTGGGCGCTCGTTCCCGGCGTTTAGGGACGCGCTCGCCGGCCATGGCCACGAGTCGATGTTCCACATCACGCGAAATGCGGGCGGGGGAGTGGACTATCGCCGGTTCGAGGGGCACCCCGAACTGCCGGAACTCAATCATGACTCGGAAGAGGTCGTGCGGCTCGTCACCGATGTGATGCTGCATTGGCTGCGGCGTGGAGCCTCCGCATGGCGGCTGGACGCCGCCTACGCCGTGTCGCCGGCGTTCTGGACGCGTGTTCTGCCCGCCGTGCGGCGCGAATTCCCCGACGTGTGGATCATGGGCGAGGTGATTCATGGCGATTACCCCGCGATTGTCCGGCAATCCGGCATGGATTCACTCACCCAGTACGAGCTGTGGAAGGCGATTTGGAGTTCGCTCGAATCCGCGAACTTCTATGAACTGGATTGGAGCCTCAAACGGCACAATGAGTTTCTGGAGTCGTTCGCGCCGCAGACGTTCGTCGGCAACCATGACGTGACACGCATTGCCAGTCGTGTAGGAGATGCCGGAGCCTCCCTTGCGATGACCGTGCTGTTCACCGTCGGCGGCGTGCCGAGCATCTATTACGGCGACGAGCAGGCGTTTCGCGGCGTCAAGGAGGACCGCATGGGCGGCGATGACGCGGTGCGGCCGGCGTTCCCCGCATCGCCGGGTGATTTGCCTGGCACGGGGGAGTGGATGTATCGCCTGATCCAAGGGCTGATCGGCATCCGCAGGCGCAATCCGTGGCTCACCCACGCCATGACGACGCCGGTGACGGTCGACAACAGGCGGTACGCCTATGATGCGGTCGGCCATGGCGGAGAACGTTTGCATGTCGAGCTGTCGCTCGACCCGGCACCTCATGCGGTCGTCAGCGGCTCGGACGGCACGGTGCTCATGCGCGTGCAGCACGGCGACTGACGGTCATCCGCCGATTCCTCGGTGAATGGATGCCTATCTCGCTTTCAAGGGGTTGATTCGGTGACGCTGAAACATCTATCTGCGTTTCAAGGGGTTGCCGGCCAAGTATCCAAGCTCCAGGAACCGCATGACTTCAATGGCAATCCGGCCGGAATACTCCGGATATCGCAATCTGGCAACCCCCTGAAACGCAGATAGATGTTCCTTGAGTGTGGAATCAACCCCTCGAAAGCGAGAAAGCGGAGCGTTTTCTTTTGGTTGCCTGCCGGAGAGCGTGCGTAAACGAAAAAACCGGTCGAAATCGACCGGTTTCAATCTGTGGAGCTAAGGGGATTCGAACCCCTGACCCTCTCCATGCCATGGAGATGCG
>ENA-OVFR01001713-OVFR01001713.1-human-gut-metagenome-genome-assembly--contig:-NODE-1713-length-10761-cov-2.934429_pt1 | contig 10761 bp, 9 predicted proteins | sample MGYA00237762_ERZ505403 | MGnify/ENA primary metagenome ERZ505403 (study PRJEB26158, sample SAMN06016376) | human gut metagenome | biome: human gut; feature: ankylosing spondylitis patient; material... | reverse complement strand
TTTCAGGCCAGCCCCACGGCGCGGCGCACCCTGTCCAGCACTACAGAGGCCGTCTCGCGCGCCTTGCGGGCGCCTTCTTCCACAAGACGAGCTTTGGCTTGCGCAGCTTGTTCTTGCGCCGTGACCTGGCCGAGCTTGGCGGAAATTTCCGGAATGCTGATCTTTACCATCACGGCGCCGGATTCGACCGTGTCGCCTTCCTTGACGAGCACTTTTTCAATGCGGCCGGGAATTTTGGGCGCCACTTCAATGGTGCGGGCATCCACCTGTCCTTGAAGCGGGGTCGGAGCGGGAGTGGCAGCCTTCCATAGTCCGATGCCGATAAAGGCCAGAAGACCGGCACCGATCAGGGCAACGGCGATAGTTTTAACGGAGACGTTTTTGGATTCGGTCATGGCGGAAAACTCAGTACTCGAAAATATTTGTCTGACGCGTGACGGATTGTTCAAAGGCGTTCATATCGCCGCATGCAGCGTTTAGCATGGCCCATGCGACAACGAAGCGGTAGGCGGCGACGCGCCGGGCGATTTCTGCGGCCAGCAGTTTGGTGCGTGCGTCGTTGACTTCATCAGCCGTTGAGAGTCCCTCGGAAAAGCCCTTTTCACGCAACCGTAGGTTTTCCTTGGCAAGCGAAAGCGTCGAGTCGGTGAGGCGATAAGCTTCGCGGGCCTCGTTGCTCTTGAGGTACGCTGTCTGAACAGCTGTCTGAATGCGGTTTCTCGCTTCGTCGTGCGCGGCTTGCGCTTTTGTGACGAGCGAATTGGCCGCGGCAATTGACGCGTTGCGATCCTTGTTGTCCCAGAGCGTGAACTTCAAGCCGATGCCGGCGATCCAGTCAGGTTCGGGAATCGTCAGGTAGTGCTTGATCATGTTGTAGTTGGCAAAGGCGTAGACCTGGGGGTGCCAGGCGGCCTTGGCGGCCGTCACGCCCTGCTCAGCCTGGCGGCGCTGTGCTACCACGCTCTTTAAGACGGGGCTTGCGCCCAACGCTTTGTCCTGCCAGCTCTTTAGCGTGCCGATGTCTTCCGTGACAACGAAGAGGGGGTTTTTGAGTTCGCCCACACTTTCTTCGCGCAAAAGGCCGGCCAATTCGCTTTCGGCCACACGGCGGTTTGTCTGAGCGGTCAAAAGTTCTCGCTTGGCGGTGTCTCGATTGACCTCGACAGCCATGCGTTCGAGCTTGCTGATCGTGCCGGTCTTTTCAAAGCGAAGCGCTTTGCGCACCTCCAGCTCCTGCTGATGCAACATTTCGTTTTGCAGTCGTTCAATGCTGCGCGCAAGCTGTACCGCAAAGTATTTCTGTGCGAGCTCGGTATCAACCGTGTCGCGTTGGGCCTGCGTGCGAGCCTGCGATTCATAGACGGCCTCGTCGGCTGCACGAACTTTGGCATTGATCGCGCCGCCCATGTAAATCGGCAGCTGAGCGTTGATGGCCGCACGCGGCCCCCCGATGTCTTCTTCGTGGTAAAGATCAATAGGAGGCAGGTGAAGGCCGGGAATAAGTCCGCCGAGATTCACTGTTCCATAGTCGAGCGTTTTGCGTCCCCAAATCTGCTTAGAGTCAAGTTCGATCTTGGGGCCGTGCAAGCTGCGCGCGCTCTTGGCTTCGCTTTCGCGCTTGGCTGTTTCGGCCGCTTCGACCTTGATGGAATCCACCCGGTCGTGAGCAAGCTGTCGAGCCTGAGAAAAATCAAGTGCCGGCGTCTGGGCGTAACCTGAACTCAATGCCCAACAGAGCGTTGCAAAGACGAAGAGAGATTTTGCGGCCATCGGAGACTTTTCGTAGAGAAAGATTTTCTATAGAATCACTATTTTAGTGCTTAGAATCTTTTAGCACACAGATACATTGCCGAATGTCGCCCGAATGGCGAAATCGGTAGACGCAAAGGACTTAAAATCCTTGGCCTATGGCATGCGGGTTCGAGTCCCGCTTCGGGCACCATCTGCATTCAGTAATGTCTTCTGGTTTGCCCCGATTTATCGGGGTTTTTCTTTTCAGTTTCCGCTTTTCTTTATTGCGGTGCTGCACGGGATTCGCATCAGAGGTACTTTCTGGAAAGTATGCAGTAAAATGCGGCCAATCCATTTGCCAGCCCCAGAAGACGCTGATGTCAGAAATCGCAGACTTTTCTAAATTCCCCCTCGATTCACATATCCAGGCAGCGATTGCCGAAATGGGTTATGTCACGCCTACCCCGATTCAGGTCCAGGCCATTCCCGTTGTTCTCGCCGGACAGGATGTGATGGGGGCGGCTCAGACCGGTACCGGCAAGACGGCCGGGTACGGTCTTCCGGCTCTGCAGCGTATTCTTCCCAAGGCCAATACCTCGATGTCGCCCGCGCGCCACCCTGTGCGTGTGCTGATTCTTGCACCGACTCGTGAGTTGGCCGTGCAGGTCAACGAAAGTCTCGTGAAGTATGCAAGTAAGACGCCGCTGCGCGTTGGCGTGGTCTACGGCGGAGTGGACATCAAGCCGCAGGCTGACATGCTGCGTCGTGGTGTGGAAGTCCTCACGGCAACGCCCGGGCGTCTTCTGGACCACCATGAAGGCGGCTCAGTGAATCTTTCCCAGGTCGAAATTGTGATTCTCGACGAGGCCGACCGTATGCTTGACATGGGGTTTTTGCCCGACATTTCTCGCATATTGAATCTGTTGCCGAAAAAGCGTCAGAACCTGATGTTCTCGGCAACCTTCTCGCCCGAGGTTAAGAAGCTTGCCGGCAACTTCCTGCGCAATCCCGTTTTGGTCGAAGTGGCTCGCGAAAACGCCACGGCCGATACGGTTGAGCAGATTGTCTATCAGGTACACGACTCGGAAAAAACGGACGTCCTGATTGATATTCTCAAGGGTGACGGTGAAGATGGCGGTCCGATCAAACAGGTCATTGTTTTCGTCAACGCCAAAATCACCTGCCGTCGTTTGGCCAGCACGCTTTCTCGTGTGGGCATTTCAGCCGATGCGATTCACGGGGACAAGACTCAGGAAGAGCGCATGGCAGCTCTGGAAGCCTTCAAGAAGGGCGAAGTCGAAGTGCTTGTGGCAACCGATGTTGCGGCCCGTGGTTTGGACATTGCCGAGCTTCCTGTTGTGATCAACTACGATGTGCCTTTCGGTGCGGAAGACTATGTGCACCGCATCGGACGTACGGGTCGCGCAGGAGCCAAGGGTAAGGCAGTGATGCTTGCAACCGGTGGCGACAGTCGCCTTGTTACGGCCATTGAAGAGCTTACCAAGCAAAAATTCAAACCCGAAGAACGTCATCCTTTGTCGCGCGAAGAACGTCGCTCTCGACACGGCACTCAGCGTCGCGACGGTTCCGGAGAAGATCGTCCTCGCCGCGGCCGCAAGGATTGGCGAGATGAAGATCGCGAAGGTCGACGTCCGGTGGATTTGCCGAAGATGCCGGCTCCTGTTTACGATCCGATTTTTGATGCGCCGTATGAACCGACAGAAAGTTCGGCGGAGTCGGGGATTGATCTCAATCAGCCGGTTCGCACAGCGGCTCGCGGGCAAACCCAAGGCAAGAAAAAAGGCATGGTCGCAGCGCTGCTCGGCGGCCTGATGCGTAAGTAATCGTCTGACGGCCGGTTTTCGACCGACTTGAAAATTTTCAATTCGACCCCGTGTCTGCCGAAGATGCGGGGTGTTCGTATCTCTGGAACATGACTGACACCGAAAAGTTTCGTTTTTGCGTCGCTCCGATGCTCGATTGGACTGACCGTCATTGCCGCTACTTCATGCGCTTGATGACGAAGCGCGCGCGGCTTTACACCGAGATGGTGACGGCACCTGCCATTTTGTTCGGTAACCGCGATTTGCTCCTGAAGTTTGACGCAACCGAGCATCCGGTGGCTTGTCAGCTCGGCGGCAGCGATCCGGAGGATTTGGCCAAGGCCGCAGCCATTGCTGCGCAGTACGGCTACGACGAAATCAATCTCAACTGCGGTTGTCCTTCCGAACGTGTTCAGAAAGGCTCGTTCGGTGCCTGCTTGATGCTAGAACCCAAGCTTGTGGCGGAGTGCTTTCAAGCGATCCGAGAAGCGAGCGGACTTGAGACCACCATCAAGCATCGCATCGGGGTGGATCATCAGGATGACTATCCGTTTGTGCAGAATTTCGTCGGAACGCTTTATGAGGCCGGGTGCCGAGCTTTTATCGTGCATGTTCGCACCGCTTTTCTCAAGGGACTTTCACCGCGTCAGAACCGAGACGTGCCCCCGCTCAAGCCCGACTATGCCTATCAGCTTAAGAAGGACTTTCCTCAGGCGCAATTCTGCATCAACGGCGGCATCCAGACGCTGGAAGAGTCCAAGACCTTTATTGACAACGGTTTGGACGGCGTGATGGTCGGCCGAGCCGCTTATCACGAACCCTGGATGCTGTCCCGAGTGGACGAAGTTCTCTTCGGAGAAGAACCTCACGAGATTCGACGCGAAGAGGTCGTCGAACAGATGACGGCCTATTTGCACCGGATTGCACCGGAACACGAAAATGCCGTGCGTAATGCAGCTCGTCACACGATGGGCTTGATGAATGGGCTACCCGGCGCTCGACTTTGGCGCCGTACACTGTCTGATCCTAAGGCATACAAGGAAGCAGGGCCCAACGTGCTGTTGGCCGCGCTGGAGTCCATGAAGGCTTGAGATTTTGTTTTGTTCAACGTTCTATCCAATAAGGAACTTGAAAAATGCTTGGAGCCATTGTTGGCGACATTGTCGGTTCGCGTTTCGAATTTGCGTGCCAACCCGACGATGGGACATATTGCGAATTCACCATGCCGCCGGCGCCTGGTTTTGATTTTCTTTCTTCGGATTGTTTCTTTACCGACGATACAGTGCTGACTGTGGCGATTTGTCAGGCCTTGACTGAGACGGGAGGCAATTCGACCGGTTTGTCGCAACGCGTGATTGAGCTCTTTTGTGAGTACGCGCGACGCTATCCGTTGGCAGGCTATGGAGCTCGCTTTGACGAGTGGCTGCACAACCCGTACAGAAAACCGTATATGAGCCTCGGGAACGGAGCAGGGATGCGCGTGAGTGGCTGCGCATACGCTGCGGAGACGCTCGATGACGCTCTGCTGCTGTCCGATTTGGTTACAGCCGTGACGCACAATCATCCGGAAGGCCTTTTAGGCGCCCGTGCAGTGACGGCGACAACGTTCTTGGCTCGGCAGGGCAAGAACAAGGAAGAAATTCGCAGTTATGTTACTGAGAACTTCTACTCGCTCGACTTTACGATTGATCAGATCCGAAACGACTACTGGAAGCAACGAGGCCTTGGCACCTGCGGCATGACTATTCCTCAGGCGTTGCAGGCGTTTTTCGAATCCACGGATTTTGAAAGCGCAATCCGATTGGCTGTCGGCCTCGGCGGCAATACTGATACACTGGGTGCGATTGTTGGCGCGCCGGCCGGAGCCTATTACGGCGTGCCGAGCGATGTAGCGCAGAAGGCCGACTCTTTCCTCTCAGAAGATCTTCGAGAGGCGTTAGACGCTTTCGAAGCTCGTTTTTCTGTCTGAAATTTCTCTTTAGGGCTGACTGCATCGACAGTTGCCTGACTTGTTTTCTGTTACATGATCTGGTTTGCTCTTTATTCGTTTTTGTTTATTGCACTGGCTTATCTCGACTATCGAAAAGGGCAAACGACGGCCGACTATTTTCTTAACGATCGCAAGTCGAAAACGCATCAGGTCGGTTTTTCGATCATTGCCTCCTGTGTGGGTGGGTCTGCTACGGTTGGAATGTGCGGACTGGCTTACGAGGTTGGGACGCCGGCACTCTGGTGGCTGCTCTCGGGAGCGGCGGGCCTTGTGGTGTTGCGGATTTTTATGGTGCCGCGCATTCGAGCTCGAGGCTCGTCTCTGACGATGCCGGAGATGATCAAGGACTTGATTGGGGCACCAGCGCATCGTTTGTCCTGCGTGATCATTTTGTGTGCCTGGGTGGCGATTCTGGCCGCTCAATTTGTAGCGATGGGGCGCATTGTTGCGGGGTCGACGGGACTCTCACCAACAGCGGCTATGGCTTGCGGAGCGTTGGTGATCGTGCTTTACACGTGGTTGGGCGGGCAGGCAAGTGTGATTAAAAGCGACGTGATTCAGCTCGTCTGTCTGGCGACGGGACTGGTTTTTCTCCTGTTTTTTCTTGTCTGGGTCAACCCGGAACCTCTGACAGAACTGCAATTTGAGTGGCTCAACGACAAGTTCGAGATCACCGATTGGTCTCGATTCATGTTGCTGATCGGCGGCAGCTACATTGTGTGCCCTATGCTTTTTGCCCGCATCATGAGTGCTGAGTCGGATAAGGCGGCTCGCCGCGGAGCAGAACTCGGCATTCTCGGTATTGCGGCGATTGCTTTCGTGATCGTCGGCATCGGCGTGGAGGCAAGAGCATTTCTGGGAGAAGGGGCGCAGGGCGGCGACTCTGTGCTGCCGCAGTTGGTAGGGCATTTGCCGGCGTGGGCGAGCGTTCTCTTTTTCTTTGTGATGGCAAGCGCTATCCTGTCCTCGGCCGATTCGTGTTTGATCACGGCGGCCACCGTGGCGGCCAACGATGTTCTGAAGGCGCCGAGCGTGAAAGTCTCGCGCCGGTTGATTCTTGTCATTTCTGCGGCGGCCTTTGTCCTTGCCGGTTCCGGCAAGAGCGTGCTGGGACTGCTTCTTGCGGCCAACACGATATACACCTGTGCGGTGGTCTTTCCTATTTTCGTGACGCTGGCGGCAGGTCGAAAACTCAATGCTGCGGCGGCGCTTGCGACGATTGCGACGGCCGGCAGCTTGGCTCTGGTCAGCGAACTCATGAGTTACGAACTGTTGAGCTACGTTGCGGCACTGGTTTCCGTCATCGGCAGCGTGCTTTCTCTTTTCGTTGGAACAAGAAGCGAAATGCCTCAGACCGTCGTCGTGCCGGTGCGTGTTCGAAAGCACTGAAATTAGAGAAAAATTTCGCTCAAGTATTTGATCTCGGCTGTGTTTTCTCATATAATCCGCGCTTCTTTGTGCAAGCAAAGATTTTCCCGAACCTGCGCTATGTTGGCGCGGGTCAGTAAATAGCACGCCGAAGGCTCTCCGGGTGACCGTAATCGAACGGTTTTGCCAAGGCCTCGGTGTTAGACATAACCTTGGAGAATAAGAAATGTCCGTCAGCATGCGTGAAATGCTCGAAGCCGGTTGCCACTTCGGCCACCAGACCCGCTTCTGGAACCCCAAGATGGCTCAGTACATCTTCGGCGCCCGCAACAAGATTCATATCATCAACCTCGAAAAGACGGTTGAAAAGCTTGCCGAAGCTGAAAAGTTCGTTCGCGAACTCTCCGCTCGCGGTGGCAAGATCCTCTTCGTGGACACCAAGCGCGGCGGCCGCGACACGATCATCGAACAGGCCCAGCGCGCTGGCTGCTGCTACGTTGATCAGCGCTGGCTCGGCGGCACGCTCACGAACTTCAAGACCGTGAAGCAGACGATCCGTCACCTCAAGGACATGGAAGCCACGCAGGAAGCTGGTGGCCTTGAGAAGATGAGCAAGAAGGAAGCTCTCGACTTCACCCGTGAAGTTGAAAAGCTCAACAAGTCCATCGGCGGTATCAAGGACATGGCCGGCCTGCCCGACGCTCTCTTCGTGATTGACGTCGGCTACCACAAGATCGCCATCCAGGAAGCCAACAAGCTCGGCATCCCGGTGTTGCTGTCGTCGATACCAACCACAGCCCCGAAGGCGTTGACTACGTCATCCCGGGCAACGATGACTCCGGTAAGGCCGTTGCCATCTACGCTTCCGTGATCGCTGACGCCATCCTCGCCGGTCGTGCCGATGTGGCCACCGGTGAAGAAGAAGCTCAGGAAGAGTTCGTGGAAGTCGAAGAAAAGACCGAAGCCTAATTCTTAGACATCGATCTTTGGCGTCCGACAAGACGCATCCGTCCGACTGATCTCGCGGTCTTTCGGACGGCTGGAGAAAGGGCGCGGCAAAATATTTTCAGCCTGCGCCCTTTTTTCTGCTATTTTTTCAGGTACTGCATAGCAGGATCCTGCAGAAACAGAATTTCAATATGTTCGAGAACGGTATTCTCGGACAATTTTTTTAAGACAATAGGAGCTAAAAGAATGGCCGCTATTACTGCCGCAATGGTTAAGGCGCTTCGCGAAAAGACCGACGCCCCGATGATGGAATGCAAGAAGGCCCTCACGGAAGCTGACGGTGACGCCGCCAAGGCAGAAGAGATCCTTCGCGTCAAGCTCGGCAACAAGGCCAGCAAGGCCGCTGCCCGCGTGACGGCTGAAGGCGTTGTGACGGTTTACGTGAGCGAAGACCGCAAGGTCGGCGCCATCCTTGAAGTCAACTCGGAAACCGACTTCGTTGCCAAGAACGAAGAATTCCAGAAGATGGCCCAGGATGCGGTTCGTCTGGTTGCCGAACAGAACCCGGCTGACATCGCTGCTCTGTCGGCTCTCAATATTGACGGCAAGACCCTCGAAGAAGTCCGTACGGCTCTCGTTGGCAAGATCGGCGAAAACATGACCTTCCGTCGCTTCCAGCGTTTCGAAGCTCAGGGCCAGCTGCACAAGTATGTGCACGGCGGCTCCAAGATCGCTGCCGTTGTTGACGTTGTTGGCGGCGACGATGAAGTTGCTCACGACATCGCCATGCACATCGCGGCTGCCAAGCCGAAGGCTCTTGACCAGTCCGGCATCCCCGCAGAACTGATCGAAACGGAACGCCGCGTTGCCATCGAAAAGGCTCGCGAAGCCGGCAAGCCCGAAGCCATGCTCGAACGCATCGCCGAAGGCTCCGTCAAGAAGTTCCTCAAGGAAGTCACGCTCGTCAACCAGCCGTTCGTTAAGGACGACAAGAAGTCTGTGGCTGACCTCCTGAAGGCTGCCGATGCCAAGATCGCCTCCTACGTTCTCTACGTCGTGGGCGAAGGCATCGAAAAGCGTGTTGACGACTTCGCCGCTGAAGTGGCTGCCCAGCAGGCTGCCGCTGCCAAGGCCTAATCGGGCTTGCGCTTTAAAGAAACGGATATCGATTCCCGCGCAGCGATTGGCGAAGGCCTGATGAACCGCGCTCGAGAGCGGTTTGGGAAGGGTCTTTAAACGCTAAAGAGGGAATCGCCTCGCGCAGCTCCTTACGGCTCTAAGGGATGGCTGAAAGTCTTTTCTCACCGCATGCACGGGCGTGGAGGATGACGCCAAAACAGCCTTCTTTGAATCTATGAGTGAGCGAAGAGGCTCCGTCAAACAAAGGCCGTCCAGCAATGGGCGGCTTTTGTGCGTTTTGTCGACGGCGTTTTGCTGCTTGGCCTAAAAAGACATATAGGTAAACCTCCTCACCGCGTATAATTTCGCCCAATGTCTGCAGAGCATGCTCTGCGGGTTAATGTGAAGGTGTGAGGAGAACAACAAATGGACGTACAGGCCAAGCCCTGCTACAAGCGCATTCTGCTGAAGCTTTCAGGCGAAGCCCTGATGGGCGAGGACAGCTTCGGCATCAACCGCGCAGTGCTGCAGCACATGATTGAAGAGCTCCGTACGGCGCTGGACCTCGGCGTACAGGTAGGCATCGTGGTGGGCGGCGGCAACATCTTCCGCGGCGTCGCACTCGGCGCTACCGGTATGGACCGCGCCACCGGCGACTACATGGGCATGCTCGCAACAGTGATGAACGCCATGGCGCTGCAGGACTGCTGCCGCAACAACGGCATTGAAGCTCGTGTGCAGTCAGCGCTCAATATTGAACAGGTCGCCGAACCCTATATCCGCGGCAAGGCGCTGCGTCATCTGCGTCTCGGCCGCGTTGTTATTTTCGCCGCCGGCACGGGCAATCCCTTTATGACCACGGACACGACCGCAGCGCTTCGCGGCGCGGAAGTGGGTGCCGACATCGTTCTCAAGGCCACCAAGGTTGACGGCATCTATACGGCTGATCCGAAAAAGGATCCGACAGCCACGATGTATGACGAAATCACCTTCGACGAGGCGCTGCGGAACAATCTCAAGGTGATGGATGCCACTGCTTTCGCGCTCTGCCGCGAACAAGGCCTGCCGATCAAGGTCTTCAACATCAATAAGAAGGGGGCGCTTCGCCGCGTGCTCCTCGGTGAAAAGGAAGGCACGCTCGTTCATTCGTAATAGAGCCTTGCTACAATCCTTAAGCTAAGACATGGGCCGGAGACGATGTTTTCGGCCCATGTTCGCACCAGATTTCAATTTAATGCAGCGCTTTCATCCGCCGGCCTGAACCATTCAGCCGGGGAACAACGCGGTTTCACGGGACGGGGTCACGCCTTCGGGAAGACGAAGTTCACGTCAAGCCGGCGCTGCGGATATCAGGAGAATGATTCATGACTGCTGCCGATGTCATCCAGCAGACCCAGCATAAGATGGGCGTAACTGTTGAGAAGCTTCGCGACGATTTCACGCGTATCCGTACGGGCCGCGCAAGCACGGGTCTGCTCGACAAGATTCGCGTCGACTACTACGGCTGCCCGACGCCCCTCAATCAGGTTGCTCAGGTGGGCGTGGGCGATGCGCATACCCTGACGGTGCAGCCGTGGGAAAAGAACATGGTGAAGGTTTGCGAAAAAGCGATTCGCGATTCGGACCTGGGTCTTAACCCGGCCACTTCGGGCGACACGATTCGCGTGCCGCTGCCTCCGCTTACCGAGGAACGCCGCCGCGAACTCACCAAGGTAGTGAAGGGGTTCGGCGAAGAAGCCAAGGTGGCTGTGCGCAATCTGCGCCGTGACGCCAATACGCAGC
>ENA-OVFR01001701-OVFR01001701.1-human-gut-metagenome-genome-assembly--contig:-NODE-1701-length-10848-cov-3.933105_pt1 | contig 10848 bp, 8 predicted proteins | sample MGYA00237762_ERZ505403 | MGnify/ENA primary metagenome ERZ505403 (study PRJEB26158, sample SAMN06016376) | human gut metagenome | biome: human gut; feature: ankylosing spondylitis patient; material... | reverse complement strand
TTTGGATCTGCTATACGATTTGGGTTACTTCTACTACCCGCTGCCGCTCTGCCCATCTTGTAGAAGTACAGCCTAATTTCCGTCTACCGCCAGTCTCCACAATGCGGCGAGCGCAGCAATGCCGCTATTTCGCACGCAGTCTGCCGCCAAGCAAACGTCACTCGCGCCTCACGATAGTAAGGCGCGGTTGAGAGTTGTCACGAAACGTAGGGATTCATGGCGAAGCCATGTACACCGCACTCACACTGCGCAGCGCGTGCAGTTCTTCAAGCTACAGACTGCCAATGTGCGGGGTCAAGGGGCAGGGCCCCTTGCGTTCTCTTGGGGGTCCAAGGGGGATATTCTCTCACGTGAGAGAATATCCCCCTTATCCGCAGCCCCACACGGTGTGGGGAAAAGCCGCAGCCTCTTCGGGCTGCTCTCCCCCTCCGCGCCATGCGCGGAAAAAGAGAGGACTTCTCTTTCGAGAAGCCCTCTCTTTTTCCTTATTTTCTGCTGTGCAGAAGCAATTATTCCGCTTCCTGCATCGCCTTCGCGGCAGCGACAGCCTTCGCCTGTGCGTCGGCGGAACACTGCTCGTAGCGCACGAAGTGCATCACGAACGAGCCGCGGGACTGGGTCATGGAGCGCAGGTCAATGGCGTAGCTCATCAGCTCTGCCTCGGGGCACTCGGCCTCGATGACCTGCTCGCCGTTGCCGGTCGGGGTCATGCCCATGACGCGGCCGCGGCGCTTGTTGAGATCGCCGAGGATATCGCCCATGTACTGGTCGGGCACCGTGACCTTGAGCTCGCACACCGGCTCGAGCAGGACCGGGGACGCCTCGGGCATGGCTGCCTTGTAGGCGAGGTTCGCCGCGGTCTTGAACGCGATCTCGGACGAGTCGACCGGGTGATAGGAGCCATCGTAAAGGACGGCCTTGAGGTTCACGACGGGATAACCCGCGAGCGGGCCGTGGACGCAGGCCTCGCGCAGACCCTTTTCGACCGCGGGGAAGAAGTTCTTGGGGACGCTGCCGCCGAAGACTTCCTCGGCGAAGACCATCTCTTCGCTCTCCTCGTTGGGCTCGAAGCGGATCCAAACGTCGCCGAACTGGCCGCTGCCGCCGGTCTGCTTCTTATGACGGCCCTGCTTGGAGACCGTCTTGCGGATCTTTTCACGGTAGGGCACGCGCGGCGTGTCGAGCACGACCTCGACGCCGAAGCGGCTCTTGAGCTTGTTGACGAGCACGTCGATCTGGATGTCGCCCACGCCGGAGACGACCATCTGGTGCGTTTCGGCGTTGTTGACGACGCGGAAGGACGGATCTTCCTCGTTCAAGCGGTTGAGGCCCTGGGCCATCTTATCCTCCTGGCCGCGGGTCTTGGGCGCGATGGCGACGCTGTAGCAGGGCTCATCGAACGGGATGGGCTCGATCTTGACGACCTTGCGCGGCTCGCAGAGCGTGTCGCCGGTCTTGACCTTGTCCATCTTGGCGATGGCGCCGATGTCGCCGCAGGTGAGCTCCTTGACCTCGGTATACTTCTTGCCCTTGGGGATGTACAGGCGGCCGAGCTTCTCGGTCTCGCCGGTGCGGGCGTTGACCATGGGCATATCGGGCTTGATGGAGCCGGAGAGCACCTTGACGTAGGAATACTTGCCGTACTGGTCGGAAATGGTCTTGAAGACGAACGCGGTCGGCAGTGCGCCGGGCGCGACGACGAACTCGGAGGACTCGCCGTCCTCATTCTCGGCCATCAGGGCGCGGGCGTCCTGCGGCTGGGGAAGAAGCTCGACGATGGTATCCATCAGGATGCGCGTGCCCATGCCCTGAATGGCGGAGCCGCACACGACAGGGAAGAGGGACAGGTCCTTAACGCCCTGGCGCAGGCCATGGATCATCTCGGCATAGGTGAAGTCTTCACCGGCGAAGAACTTTTCCATAAATTCCTCGCTCGTCTCGGCGACGGACTCCTTGAGCGCGTCGTAGAGCTCATCGAGCACGGGGAGCTTGTTCTCGGGCACCTCGATCTCGACACGGCCGCCGCCCGGACCGAACTCGAACGCGCGCTTATGCAGCACGTCGATGATGCCGATGACCTTCTTGCTCTCGTCCCAGATGGGGGCGACGACGGGGGCGATGTTCTTGCCGAAGCGCTCGCGCAGCGTGTTGAACGCGGCGTTGTAGTCGGAGTTCTCCTCGTCGGTCTTGGAGATGTAGAGCAGACGGGGGAGAGAGTTCTTCTCGCAATATTTCCACGCCTTTTCCGCGCCGACGCTCATGCCGGCCTTGGCCGAGCAGACGATGACGGCAGCGTCGGCAGCCTGAACGGCCTCCGCGACCTCACCGGCGAAGTCGAAGCCGCCGGGCACGTCGAGCACGTTGATCTTGCAGCTGTCATATTCCACGGGAGCCACGGCCAGAGAAATGGAGATCTGGCGGCGGATCTCTTCGGGATCGTAGTCACAAACGGTGTTGCCGTCGGCAATTCTGCCCAGACGGTCCGTGCCGCCGGTGAGATACAGCATGCTCTCAGCGAGGGTGGTCTTGCCGCTGCCGCTGTGGCCAAGCAGCACGATATTGCGGATGTCTTTTGCACTCATAATGGGTCAGTCTCCTTCCGAAAATCGTAAATCCCAGATCGGCTCGCGCCATAAGGTGGGATAATACTCAATGCAGAAATGATATCATGTTTTTCTCGCCATTACAACCATATTTTTCCGCAAATTTTCGTTTTCTTCGTTCGAAGTGTCAATAACGGTCGCTGAGCAGGGCGTCGACCAGCGCGCTGAGCGACCACAAAAGTACGTAAATGAGCAGAGAAAACGGCGTGAGCACGCTGTATGCGCCGACAAAAGTTAAATAAAATGCAAGGAGCGTCGAGGCCGTGGCGGCTAAAAATGCAAGCACCGTGCAGCGCCTTGCGGACGCACACAATCTCTTGCTGCCGAGCACGACCTCGGCATACGGCATGAGGCCCTCGCGCATGAGCAGCGCATACGGCCGCCCGCCGCCGCGCTCGGAGAGCGCCAAGCGCGTCGAGAGCTTGGGGTAGACCGCGCGCGCGTCGGTGCCGAACTTGCGCTTTAAAAGCGCAGGGGTGATGTTGCCGTCGCGCACGGCGAGCACGGGGGTGATGCGGCTGTGGTGCAGGGCGTGGAGCGCCCAGTCGACATTTTCCGCGGGCATGTACTTCACGGCGAACACCGCGATGAGCGTGCCGTCGACCGAGAGGAACACGCCGGTCTTGAGGCCTAAGTTGCGCGGCAGGTTCACGCCGCGTTTTCTCATAAAGCCCGCCGTGCCGAAGAGCACCGTTTCGCCGTGGATGCGGCCGCCGACGCCGCCCTCTTCGTAAAAGTCGACATCCTCGACCTGCTCGCGGAAGCCGCCGTCGCTGGCGAGAAGATTGTCAAAAAGGCGGCTCAGGCCGCTTTCGGACGCGTGGGCCATCGTCGCGGCGTAGGAGATGACCTTGCCGCTCTCCTCGCCAAAGACTTTGAGCCCGCCGAGCGTGACCGTTCCGGGCGGGAACAGGTCGCCATCGGTCAGGATGACGCAGTTGCTCCGGCGGATGGCGTCCGCGCCGGAAAAGCCCGCCACGGCGCTGCCGCTTTTGGCAAGCCGCGCGGCGATGCGCTTGAGCGGCAGCGCGCACACCATCGGAAACGCGAGCAGGTTCGCACTCGCGAGCATCACCGAGAGGTTCCACGCAAGCAGCGCGTTCTGCTTCGTCTCGAGCGTCGAGAGCACGCCGAACACGACCGCCGCCGCGAGGAAGACCGGCAGCAGCACGCTCTGCCAGCGGGAATACGGGTCGTTCGCGCGCGCGGAATTGGAAAATCCGCCCGGCAGGCCCACGCGCTTGGCCGCGCCCCCTGCCGTCACGGTGACGATATACGGCGCATTGCCGATGGCCGCGATGCGGAACGTGTCATACATGCCGTGCAGACGCAGACTTTCGCCCAGCAGCGCGCAGTAGACCGACATCGCCCCCAGCACCGGCAGCGGCAGCGACAGCGCCGCGCGCGCGGGAAGAAAAGCATAGAGCGCCGTATCGAGCAGCGTGACAAGGCATAGAAGCATCGTCAAAAAGCCCGACGTGACTTTTCCCTGTTTGAGCGAGCGCAGCGCGCCCGCAAAAATGCGCCAGCCGATGGCGCAGACGATGGCCTCGACGGCCAGCAGCGGCAGCGCGCGGATCATCGGATCAGCGGTGTACGCCTCCGGCAGGATGGAAAAATGCTCCAGCACCGCCATGACGCACAGCAAAAGCGTGAAAATACCCGCCCCACGGCGCGCCTTCGTCGCGCCCGAAAGCTGGGCGCGGTAGTCGGAGAGCGTTTCGGTCAGCGGCGGCTCGGGGAGCTCGGGTTCAGGCTCTTCGAACTCTTCTTCCTCGTCCTCTTCCTCCTCCGCGTCGTCGTAGAGCTGCTCGGTGTCGCGCATCTTGCGGCGGGAGAACAAACCGCGGCGCGGCGGCTCCTCCTCGATGATCGTGTCCTCGCGCTCGGAGAGCGCCTCCTGCACGGTCTGGGCCAGGATATCCTGCAAGCTCATGGACTTGGGCTCGTCGTCCTGCGGCGGTTCTTCTTCGGTTTCCGCGTCCGTTTCCTCTTCCGGTTTGGCTTCTATCGGCTCTTCGGCCTTTTTCGCGCCGGGGAAGGGGATGACGGGGATGCGGGCGGTCTCATCCGCCGTTTCATCCACCGTTTTTTTCGCCGCCTCCGCCTTTTTCGGCAGAGGGACGACCTTTGCCGACTGCTTTTCCTCCGCGGGCGGCTCGCTTGCTTTTTCTTCCGGTTCGGGCGCGGCGGGCGTGCCGCTGCCGTACTCGGCCAGAATGCTCTCGAGCGTGAATTCCGCGTCCTCGTCCATGCTGCGGGCCGTGTTTTTCAGCAGCAGCTCGGAGTCGGCGAGCGTTTCTTCAAATTCAAGGTCTTTGGGGTCCATATCGTTCCTTCTTTACCGTCACTGCCCCAGGCGCTGGCGCACCGCCTCGTAGAGGAGGATGGCCGCCGCCGCGGAGGCGTTGAGCGACGAAATTTTACCCTTCATCGGGATGCTGACGAGGAAGTCGCACTTTTCGCGCACCAGTCTCGTCATGCCGTCGCCCTCGCTGCCGATGACGATGGCCGCGGGGCCCTTGAGGTCCGCGGAGTAGAGGTCGCTCGTGCCCTCGGCCGCCGTGCCGAAGACCCAGACGCCTTCTTTTTGCAGCTGCTCCAAAAGCGCGGGGATGTTCGGCACGCGCGCGACGGGCACATAGCTCACCGCACCCGCGCTCGTCTTGGCGACAATGCTCGTGAGGCCCGCGCTGCGGCGCTTGGGGATGACGACGCCATGCGCGCCCGCGCACTCCGCCGTGCGGATGATCGCGCCGAGGTTATGCGGGTCGGAGATCTCGTCGCAGACGACAATCAAGGGGTTTTCGCCTTTTTCGCGCGCGATGTTCAAAATATCCTCAACACTGACATATTCGCGCACGCTCGTGAGCGCGATGACGCCCTGATGGGCGTGCGTGCGGGACATGAAGTCGAGCTTGCGCTTGTCCGCGTCCACGACGACCACGCCCGCGGCGCGGGCGGTCGAGGCGATGTGGCCGAGCGTCTTATCGGTCTCGCCCTTCTGGATGAAAATTTTGTCGATGGTCGTGCCCGCGCGCAGCGCTTCGATCACGGCGTTGCGGCCCTCGATGATGCCGTCGGCCTCCGCGTCCTGCACGCGCGCGGTCTTTTCCTTGCGTTCCTTATCCATAAAAGAAATTTCTCCTTGTGACAAATTTTTATAGAATACTCCATTGCAACTATAACACAGAACAAGGGCAAGATAAAGAGGGCGCAAAGCAAAAGTTCATCGAAAATTCACCATAGAAAACTTGTGCGATTTTCTTATATATGGTATAGTTGAAATCACTAATTCAAAAAGTGCGCATCTTCGCATTTTTCTGTCTCCCGACAGGAGGAACAACATGGAGCCAAACAACAGAAACAACCGCAATCGCGGCGACAAGAACCGCCGGCGCGGCGGGGGCATGTGGTCGATCGTCCTATGGGCGCTGCTGCTGACGATCGGTGTGAACTACCTCTCCGTCATGCTCGATCAGGCCCGCACCGCCGAGTCTTCGTGCGAGATCGCATACAGCGAGCTTGTCGAACTCGTGGAGGAGGGGAAGGTCAAGTCCATCGAATTCGGCGACACGGTCTTCACCATCACGCCGGTCGACGGCTTTACCTACACGGATGACGACGGCAAGCGCTATGATCAGAACTATACGCTCTTCACCACCATCATTCCCGACGCGACGGAAAAGCTGATCACCCTGTGCGATGAGCACGGCGTGACCTACACCAAGCCCTATCAGCCGCCCGTTTCGCCGATCCTCACGTTCATGGTGAGCTATATTCTGCCCACGGTGCTGATGGTCGGCGCGTTCATGCTGCTGATGAACTTCATCACGAAAAAGTCCGGCGGCATGGGCGGGATCGGCGGCATCGGCAATGTCGGCAAGGCCAACGCCAAGGTCTACATGGAAAAATCCACCGGCGTGACGTTCGCGGATGTCGCCGGTCAGGACGAGGCGAAAGAATCGCTCGTCGAGATCATCGACTTTCTGCACAACCCCGAAAAGTACACCGCCATCGGCGCAAAGATCCCCAAGGGCGCGCTGCTCGTCGGCTCTCCCGGTACCGGTAAAACGCTGCTGGCCAAGGCCGTTGCGGGCGAGGCGAAGGTGCCGTTCTTCTCGATCTCCGGCTCTGACTTTGTCGAGATGTTCGTCGGCGTCGGCGCGAGCCGCGTGCGCGACCTCTTCGCCGAGGCGTCGAAGGTCGCCCCCTGCATCATCTTCATCGACGAGATCGACACCATCGGCAAATCCCGCGACGGCGGGCGCTACGGCGGCGGCAACGACGAGCGCGAGCAGACGCTCAACCAGCTGCTCGCCGAAATGGACGGTTTTGACCCGAGCAAGGGCGTCATCGTGCTTGCCGCGACGAACCGCCCGGAGGTGCTCGACAAGGCGCTGCTGCGCCCCGGCCGCTTCGACCGCCGCATCACCGTCGACCGCCCGAACCTCGCCGGCCGCTTAGCAACGCTGCAGGTCCACACGCGCGGCATCAAGCTCGCCGAGGACGTGGATCTCAAGAAGGTCGCGCTCGCGACCGCGGGCTGCGTGGGCGCGGACCTTGCAAACCTCGCCAACGAGGCGGCGCTCCGCGCCGTGCGCAAGGGACGCAAGCTCGTTACGCAGGAGGACATGCTCGCGGCGTTCGAGTTCGTCATCGCGGGCAGCGAGAAGAAGAACAGCGTCCTCACCGAGTTTGAAAAGAAGCTCGTCGCCTATCACGAGGTCGGCCACGCGATGGTCGCCTACAAGCAGAAAAACGCCGAGCCCGTGCAGAAGATCACGATCGTCCCGCACACCGAGGGAAGCCTTGGCTACACGCTCCTGATGCCTGAAGAGGACAAGACGAACCTGCGCACGCGCGATGAGCTGATGGCGAAGATTGCCGTCTCGATGGGCGGCCGCGCGGCCGAAGAGGTCGTGATGAACACGATGACCAACGGCGCCTCGCAGGATATTCAGGAGGCGACGAGCATCGCGCGCAACATGGTCGCCATGTACGGTATGAGCGACGCGGTCGGCATGGTCGCGCTCGGGTCGGTGCGCAATCAGTACCTTGACGGCGGCTACGGCCTCGACTGCGCGCAGGATACCGCCGCCATCATGGACCGCGAGGTCAAGCGTATCCTCGACGAGTGCTATAAGGACGCCGTACAGGTCATCCGCGACAACCGCGAGGATATGGACAAGGTCGTTGCCTACCTCCTTGAAAAGGAGACCATCACGGGCGGTGAAATGGTCGCTATCCTCGAAGGCCGCGATCCCTCGACCGTCGAAGAGGCCTACGCTTCCACGCGCAAGAGCGAGGACGGCTTCCGCCCCTCGCAGCCGAGCGTGATCGAAGCGCCCGCCAAGCACATTTCGATGACGAGCGAAAAGATCGAAATGCCGCCGGAGGACAAGGGCGAAGATGCTCAGACTGAGGACAAGCCCTCGACTGAGCCCGAAACGCCGGATACTTCCGCGGAAAACACTGACGAAAACAAATAAACAACCAAAAAAATCCCCGCTGTAAACAGCGGGGATTTTTTATATCAATTTATACCACTTGGAATAAGTAGAACTTGAGGTAATCCGTCTCCGGCACGTTCCAGAGGATGGGGTGGTCACAGCTCTGCGTGCGCGCTTCGATCTGCCGCAGCTCGACGCCCGCGTCCGCGGCGGCGGAGCGCAGCATCCGCTCAAAGCGTTCGGCGGGCATGAAGTGGCTGCACGACGCGGTCGCAAGGTAGCCGCCGCGCGGCAGCAGGCGCATCGCGCGCAGGTTGATCTCCTTGTACCCCTTTTCGGCGTTGTTCGCCGTGCGGCGAGACTTTGTGAACGCCGGGGGATCGAGGATGATGAAGTCATAGGGCTTTTCGTGCGCGGCCTCGAGCTGCGGGAGCAGGTCGAAGACGTCGGCGGCGAGAAAGTCCATTTTGTCCTCAAGGCCGTTGCGCGCCGCGTTCGCGCGCGCCATTTCGATGGCGCTCTCGGACACGTCCACCGCCGTCACGTGCTCTGCGCCGCCTTTGGCGGCGTTGAGTGCGAACGAGCCCGTGTGCGTGAAGCAGTCGAGCACGCGCTTGCCGTGCGCGAGGTGCGCGACGGCGAGGCGATTGAACTTCTGGTCGAGGAAAAAGCCCGTCTTCTGCCCGTTTTCGACATCCACACGGTAGAAAACGCCGTTCTCGCAAATTTCAGTGATGGGGCTCTCGGGCGTTTTTTTGCCGGGGAGAGGAAACCACCCCTTGTTCTGCGTCAAGCCCTCCTTTTCGCGAAGCACGACATCGTTGCGCTCAAAAAGGCCGTCGATCGTCTCGCCGTCCTGCTCCAGCACCTCGACAATGAGGGGGAAGAGCATGTCCTTGATCTTTTCCATGCCGAGCGAGAGCGTCTGCGTGACGAGAAGATTTTCAAACCGGTCGACCGTCAGGCCGGGGAAGGCGTCCGCCTCGCCGAAGATCAGGCGGCAGCAGCCGGTCTGCCCATCCATGACCGCCTTGCGGTAGTCCCAGGCGTAGCGCACGCGCCGCCGCCAGAAGCTTTCATCAAAGCGGTCGTTCGCGTTGCGCGAGACAATGCGCACGCGGAGCTTACTGAGTCTGCTCAAAAAGCCCGTGCCGAGATATTTGCCCTTTTCCGACACCACATCGACGAGCGCGCCGTTTTCACACTCGCTCTCGTCCGGCTCGCGGGCGACGTCGGAGTCGTACACCCAGGGGTGGCCGCTCTCGAGCCAGCGCGTGCCCTTGGCGGTGACGGTCAGGATCGGATAGTCGCGTGCAGCTTTCATAGGTCAAAATTCCTTCTTTAAAACAAGTTTTCCCCATCATACCACGGCAAAAGCCGCGGCACAACTCATTTGTTGAGGAAAAACAGCCCGACAAGGCACAGCGCAAGGCCCACGAGCTTGTTGACCGTGATGGCCTCGTGGTAGACAAGATACCCAATGAACACCAAAATCGTCGCGATGGCCGCCGCAGACGACACCTGAAACGCGCTGACCGGCCAGCCCGCCTTGTAGGCGTGCATGCTGCCAGCTTCCAAACCGACGACCGCGAGACCGAGCAGGTACGGCGCCCAGTTCATCTGGCTGTATTCGTGCAGAAGGTTCGCCCCGCCGCGGTTCGTCACAAAATACAGGATGCCCGAAAAGATTGAGCCGATCAGATACGTGACCGTGAGCGACGCGAGCGGATCAACGCTCTCGGGCAGCGATTTGGCGCAGATGTGATACACGCTGTTCGACGCCACAACGAGAATGAGCGGCCAGAAGTAAGCCATAAATATTCCCTCCTATTCAAATGCCGGATGCAAAACGGCAGCCAGACTTCCGCCTGACTGCCGGTAGGTGCGCACCCGTAATAGACAAGGAAAGTGTATCAGCGGCGCGCGCTCTTGTCAAGGAAAATCCCGCCGCGGCGGCGATTCCGACAAATTTGTAAGCGACAGTTCATACAACCTGCCGCTTGTATTTTCCGCTCCGCCATGCTACCATAAAAATGTCATATCAATCCCAGCCGCGCTTGCGGCGCAGACTTTAATGGAGGCAAATTATGAGCTATCCCAAGACCGGCGAAGAAGTTTACGTCAGCCTGAATCTGTCTAACACGATGCTCACAGGTCTCGGCAAGGGCACGATCACCCGCGAGGACGTTTCTGTGGACTACCTGAAAAAGCTGTTTATGCAGCACGGCGTCATCGTCTCGGCCAAGCCCGAGTACCGCAACATCATGGAGCGCGTGAACAGCACCTATGACTTAGGGCTTGAAATTCCCGCAAAGCTCCAGCTCTTCCAGCTCTCCGAGCAGCACCGCCGCCTGGTGGTCGTGAATATCTCCGGCCTTCAGCGCAAGAACGGCTCGCTTCTCCCGTCCTACACGGAAGAGGAGCTTGACGAGGCAACGTTCACGTTTGTCAAGTATTACGTGCAGGGCGAGCACTACGACGAGCTTGTCGAGGAGAACAAGAAGCTGCGCTACGAGCTCGAGCAGGAGATCTCCTGGAGAAACCGCACGGATTCCGAGGGCTAAGGCCCATAAAAACAAAGATCGTCAAATGAAAAGGGAGGCTCTCCTTCGCAGGAGAGCCTCCCTTTTTTCCTTCCGAGATATCAGTCCTTCCGGTAGATCGCCAGCCCGAAGGCCAGAGCGACGTCCAGCGTCTGCGCCTGCGCAGCCTTTGCCTGATCCTTTGCGCCGGTCTTATAATAATACGGCGTCATGCGGAACAGGGCCTGAATGTCCGCGTTGCAGGGCAGA